>Ga0256405_10000521_pt1 | contig 126527 bp, 102 predicted proteins | sample RumenRJG_02DNA_FD_189096 | JGI IMG/M metagenome (GOLD analysis project Ga0256405, IMG submission 189096) | Bovine rumen microbial communities from Lethbridge, Alberta, Canada - RJG_02 | ecosystem: Host-associated > Mammals > Digestive system > Stomach > Rumen | place: Canada: Alberta... | reverse complement strand
TATCCTCTATACCTGACAATACTTCCATTAAGCTTAACTTCTTCATGATACACTCACCTCTTTTTTAGTGTACCATACCTTTTCTTAAAAGTTGTTAACAATTTGTTTACTCATTCAAAAACCCTGTCCTGTGCGGTCACGCACCTTGCAAAAGAGAAAGATGTGTGGTATACTGGGGGTTATGAAAAGTAAGGAAATAAGGAGAAGTGAGGATAAATGCCAATTAATGTACAGAGCGGGCTGCCTGCTCTGAAAACGCTTGAAGCGGAAAACATTTTTTATATGACCAGCGAAAGAGCTGTGTCGCAGGATATACGACCGCTGAAAATTGTAATTGTCAATCTGATGCCCAATAAAATCGAAACCGAAACACAACTTTTGCGGCTGCTGGGCAACTCTCCTCTTCAGGTAGACATTGAACTGCTCCAGATGGCAAGCCATGTATCAAAAAATACATCTCAGGAACACTTGACAAAGTTTTATAAAATCTTTGAGGATATCCGCCATGAGTATTTTGACGGCATGATCATTACAGGCGCACCTGTAGAAAAAATGGAATTTGAACAAGTGGATTACTGGGACGAGCTTTGCAGAATTATGGAATGGTCAAAACGCCACGTCTACAGCACTATGCACATCTGCTGGGGCGCTCAGGCAGGTATTTACTACCATTACGGCGTTCCTAAATATGAGCTGGACGAAAAGCTGTCCGGCGTGTACGTTCACCGTGTAATGGATATTTTTCATCCGCTGATGAGAGGCTTTGATGATAAAATTCTGCTGCCGCATTCACGATATACGGGTATCCACCGCTCTGATGTAAGAACACATCCCGAACTGGAAATACTGGCTTCCTCTAATATTGCCGGAGTAGCTATTGTCGCACGGAAAAACGGCAGACAGTTTTTTGTATTCGGTCACGCAGAATATGACCGCAATACCCTTGCCAACGAGTATTTTCGTGACTGTAACAAAGGACTGAAGCCCCAGCTTCCTTACAACTATTTCCCCGGTAACGATCCCCGTGCATTGCCTGCGCTTACATGGCGAAGCTACGCTACTATTCTGTTTTCCAACTGGCTGAACTATTACGTTTATCAGCAGACACCGTTTGATCTGAATGATCTTGAAAAAATGGTGTGATTCAGAAAAAATAATTCATAAATCATCGCCGTCCTGCCGATACTATCAATTGAAGGGACGGTGTTTTATGATAAAAAAGAAAAAGAATGCCAAGCAGAAAGATAACGACTATATTCTGTCGGACGGCAGCCTCGGCAGAAGTGACTACGGTACCGAAGATTACTGTGATTTTCTGTCCTCCGGCTTTACCGACAACGAAAAAGTTGAAGCTCAGGAATATTTTGAAGCCTATCTCGACCCGCAATAAAAAATTAATCCTTAACGATGCTCAGCAACTGCCCGCCTTTGACAAAAGCCGGGCGGTATTTTTTTTGCCGCTTTATCCAAACGATGCCGCAGTTCTGCCGATGACGGAAATATCATGCTTCGGCAAAAGCTCTATATAGAATCAAATCATCCTTTAACTCTTGCAGTCATTACGTCCTGCCTTTATCATTTCTCCTTTTTCACTTGCTATGCGGCTGCATCTTACAAAGTGTGTCTTGCTGTGATCATCATTCCATAATCACCTTTAACTGCTGAACCTGTCGTCAATACTCACAGGAATGTCTGAGCCAATACTTCAGTAACAGTTTGAATCGGCTGCCGCTTCGCAGCAAAACCCCCCTTTTTTATGTTCTGATTCTCTCAAAAGAACATACAACATCAACCCGAACGCAAAGAACCGGGGAAAAATTTCCGATTGGTGTTGCCTAAAGAGTAAAATCATTGTATAATAAGAAAACGAGATAAAATCATTTGGAGGCGAAATTATGGACCTTATTACAAAAAGAGTTTACGGCGCAGAGGATATTCTCCCTGCAGAGGTTTATAAATGGCAGTTTATTGAAGATATCATGCGTGCTCAGGCAAAGGCTTACGGTTTCAAAGAAATCCGTACCCCTGTTTTTGAACATACGGAGCTGTTTAACCGTTCTGTCGGAGATACGACAGACATCGTACAGAAAGAAATGTATACCTTTACTACCAAGGGCGGCGACTCCCTATCTCTCAAGCCGGAAGGCACCGCAGGTGCAGCCAGGGCGATGCTGGAACACGGTCTGTATAATGACGGATATCCCATCAAAGCCTATTATCTGACTGCCTGCTACCGCTATGAAAAGAAAAACTACGGCAGACAAAGAGAATTTCATCAGTTTGGCATGGAGGTTTACGGCGCAGCTTCACCTTATGCCGACGCTGAAGTGATGTGTGCAGCACACTCTGTTTTTGACAGGCTGGGTGTGCAGAATATCTCACTGGAAATCAATTCTATCGGCTGTCCGGAATGCCGCCCGAAATACACCACTGCACTGAAGGAGTATTTCAGCAGTCACGAAAGCGAGCTGTGCGATACCTGCCGCTCAAGACTGACCAGAAATCCCATGAGAATCCTGGACTGCAAAAGTCCTGTCTGCTCTGCCATAGCAGCAGGCGCTCCAAAAGTGCTGGACTTTTTGTGTGAGGATTGTCATTCGCATTTTGAGGAAGTGAAGGGCTGTCTGAGTGCCGCAAAAATCAAGTATCGTGTCAATCCCTCTATCGTCAGAGGTCTGGATTACTACACAAAGACTGTCTTTGAGTTTGTTACTCCCGAAATCGGCACCATCTGCGGCGGCGGACGATATGACGGACTGATTGAAGAACTGGGCGGTCAGCATACGCCTTCTCTCGGCTTCGGCATGGGTATGGAACGGCTGCTCCTGCTGCTGGAAAAACAGAACATTGATATTCCAAAGCCGGCAGACTGCGACCTGTTTGTCATCGGACTGGGAGAAAATGCAAAAAAGAAAGCTTTTTCCATCATCGAAGGCGTCAGAAATGCTTCACTGATCGCTGAAGGGGACATTGTCGGCAGAACACTGAAAGCACAGATGAAGTATGCCAACAAAATCAACGCCCGTTTCAGTATGGTGATCGGCGACAGCGAGCTGGAAAACAACTGTGCCGTTCTTAAGAATATGGAAACAAAAGCAGAAACCCGGGTTCCGCTGGACGAAGGCTTCTTTAACGCTTTTTTCACCGCTTATGTAGAAAGCAGTAATTCTCAGCTTTTGGAAACTCTTGATTCTATGAAATAAGCTTCGGTACACAAAACCGATTGTATCAACCAAAATATAAAAGGAAGGATCAGAAATGGCAGAATTTTTAACAGGCTTAAAGCGTACAGACTATTGCGGCACGCTTCGCAGTGAGGATATCGGCAAAGAGGTTGTTGTATGCGGCTGGACACAGCGTCAGAGAGATCTGGGACAGCTTATCTTTATCGACCTTCGTGACAGAACCGGAATTATACAGCTTGCTTTCGATGACAGTACCGACAGAACTGTTTTTGACAAAGCGTTTTCCGTTCGTTCGGAATATGTCCTTGCGGCAAGAGGCATTGTCAGAGAACGCAGCTCAAAAAACAAGGATATCCCTACAGGCGATATTGAAATTGAGGTAAAGGAACTTCGCATTCTCTCCGAAAGCGAAACGCCGCCCTTTGAAATTATTGACAACTGTCCTACAGCCGAGCTGACAAGACTGAAGTATCGCTACCTTGACCTGCGGCGTCCCGAATTGCAGAAAAACCTGCTGCTGCGCCACAAGGTTGCTAAGGTTACCCGTGATTTCTTTGATGAAAACGGTTTTATCGAGCTGGAAACTCCGATGCTGATCAAATCCACTCCCGAGGGCGCCAGAGATTTTCTGGTTCCGTCCCGTATTCATAAAGGCTCCTTCTACGCTCTGCCTCAGTCACCGCAAATGTATAAGCAGCTTTGCATGGTTGCCGGCTTTGACAGATATATGCAGATTGCACGCTGCTTCCGTGACGAGGATCTCCGTGCAGACAGACAGCCGGAATTTACACAAATCGATCTTGAAATGTCCTTTGTCGATATGGAAGATATTCTTGATTTGGGTGAGAGGTATATCAAACGGCTGTTCAAAGAGGTTCTCGACACCGATATCCCCACGCCCTTCCCTCGCTATACTTACAACGAGGTAATGGAGCGCTTTGGCTCGGATAAACCTGATACAAGATATGCCATGGAAATATTCAACATCAGCGATGAGGTGAACACTTCCGAATTTGCCGTATTCAAAAGCGCCCTTGCCGGCGGCGGCTCCGTTCGGGGCATTACCGTTAAAAATGCCGTTAAGACTTACACCCGCAAGGAAGTTGACAAGCTGACCGAGTTTGTCCGTGGTATGGGTGCGAAAGGTCTTGCGTGGATTCGTATGACAGACGACGGCATTTCCTCCAGCTTTGCAAAATTCATGAGTGAGGATGAGATGCAGGCTATACTCCAAAAAGCAGGCGCAGAAAAAGGCGACGTTGTACTGATCATCGCCGACACCGATACCAATCTCGTTCTCTCTACACTTGGTGCGCTGCGTACAGAGTGCGCCAAGAGAATGAACATTATTCCTCAGGGTTATAACTTCCTGTGGGTTGTCAAATTCCCGTTCTTTGAGTTTGACAAAGAAAGCGGCGAATGGGTTGCTATGCATCACCCCTTCACTTCTCCTACGGACGACTGTATGGATAAGCTGGACGGCAACAAAGGTGAGGTATATGCCAAGGCTTATGATATGGTACTCAACGGCACAGAACTTTCTTCGGGTTCTATTCGTATCACCAACCCGGAGCTGCAGAAAAAGATGTTCTCTATGCTGGGTCTTTCTGACGAAGAAGCCTATACAAAATTCGGTTTCCTGATGGATGCCTTCAAATACGGCGCTCCGCCGCACGGCGGCATGGGTATCGGACTTGACCGTCTTGTTATGCAGATGCTGGGCGCACCTACTCTGCGTGATGTTGTCCTGTTCCCAAAAGTCCAGAACGCCAGCGAGCCAATGACTAACGCTCCTGCAGGTGTCGATCCACAGCAGCTCACCGATCTGGGAATTGCCGTAACTGCTTCATCGGAAGAAACAGCACAGTAACATTCCCCCTCAGCCATTCAACAACACTAACGCCTGCCCGATAAACACGGACAGGCGTTTTGCTTTTATCAGACAGTTATTTCATCAAACACATCATCACTTCAACCATTCACCATCAACGCACCTGCCGTGTTGTCCCACAGCAGCTCACCGATCCGGGATTTGCCGTAACTGCTTCATCGGAAGAAACAGCACAGTAACATTCCCCCTCAGCCATTCATCAACACTAACGCCTGTCCGACAAACACGGACAGGCGTTTTGCTTTTAGCAGACAGTTATTTCATCAAACACATCATCACTCCAACCATTCACCATCAACGCACCTGCCGTGTTGACCCACAGCAGCTCACCGATCCGGGATTTGCCGTAACTGCTTCATCGGAAGAAACAGCACAGTAACATTCCCCCTCAGACATTCAACAACACTAACGCCTGTCCGACAAACACGGACAGGCGTTTTGCTTTTATCAGACAGTTATTTCATCAAACACATCATCACTTCAACCATTCACCATCAACGCACCTGCCGTGTTGTCCCGCAGCAGCTCACCGATCCGGGATTTGCCGTAACTGCCTCATCGGAAGAAACAGCACAGTAACATTCCCCCTCAGCCATTCAACAACACTAACGCCTGTCCGACAAACACGGACAGGCGTTTTGCATATTTCAATCATTCCCTGCATAATCATAGTTGAAACCTATTTTTTACTGTCGGCATGAATAATACACAACATCGTTTTTTTACTAGCATCTATTCCAATAAATTCTTTTCATTTATCATGACCTCATATCGTTCTGATGTGATACCTCACATCAACAGCGTCCTGAAATCCCCCCTGAGCAGAGTGAAAGCTTTTGGAGCAGCATACAATATAACTAATCTGCATCAATCATCAGTATCAGTCAACAAATAATAGAGCCAAAAAACGGGTGCAGGGAACTGGTTCCCTGCCGAGGGGTCCCGGGGGCGAGGAGCCCCCGGGTAGGGTTCGGGGCGAAACCCTGACTATGAGAAATGAGGAGGCGATTATAATGGAAGTGATTGTCAAATATAACGGAGATATTTTCAGGACAGCGGAAGTGCTGGGCGGAACAGCGGAAATACTGTCCTGTCACTATGCTATCGTCACTATCGACGAAAAACGATTAAGAGAATTGTATGCTTTTACAGAAGTAGAAGATATTGAAGTATCGAAACAATTGTTTATCAATATCAGTTATCAGCTCTCTTCGAGCTGTATCAGCAGTGTACAACAGCAGGGTGGATATGATCTTCGGGGACGTGGTACAATTGCCGCTGTTATCGACTCCGGAATTGATTATACCCATTTTGATTTCCGCAACGAGGACGGTACAACCCGTATCCTCTCTCTGTGGGATCAGACCATTGAAGGAACGCCACCTGATGGGTTCTATGAGGGAAGTGAATACACCCGTGAGGAAATCAACAATGCTCTTCTAAGCAACAATCCGCTCTCTTTTATTCCTACAAGAGATTATATCGGTCACGGAACAGCTGTAGCAGGCATTGCGGCAGGCAACGGCAACGCCTCTGGAGGACAAAACACAGGCGTTGCGCCACTGGCCGATCTGATTGTGGTAAAAGTGGGTAACAGAAGCGGCGACGGCTTTGCCCTCAGTACGGATATTATGCGTGCCGTCAGATATGTCATTGACAAAGCTCGTTTATATAGCAAACCTGCCGCTGTTAATCTGAGCTTTGGCATGAACAACGGCGCACATAACGGCAGATCTCTATTCGAAGAATTTCTGACGGATATGGCAGAAGAATGGAAGCTCGTTATTGTAACGCCTACCGGCAATGAGGGATCAGCAGGACATCATTATGCCGGCAATATCAGCGCCAGTCAGGTCAAAGAAGTGTCCTTCTTCACAGCTTCCGGTATTGAGCGGTTTTATCTGACCCTGTGGAAAAACTTTGCGGACAATTACGCAGTAGAACTGATTCTGCCTAACGGTGTGTCAACAGGCGTTGTTAATATTGAAAACCAGCGCAAACAGGTGTTGCTGGGGAATCTTCGCATTACCATACTTTACGGTCAGCCAACCAGATATTCTGCCGATCAGGAAATATTCATAGACGTCCGGGCGGAAACCGGCACTATCAATTCAGGCGCATGGACACTCCGGCTGATTCCCGGAACTATCGTCGACGGAAGCTTTAACCTGTGGCTGCCAACCGTAGAAGAAGTTACTGCCAAAACCTATTTCTCCGAACCGACTTTTCAAAACACCCTGACACTGCCCTCTACAGCCGAAAAGGTTATACGGGTGGCAGGCTATAACGATCGTCTGGGCAGTATCGCACCGTTTTCGGGAACAGGCAGCCTCAACGGAACCGGCATTCTGCCGGATGTTGCAGCACCGGCAGTCAATATCACGGCGCCGCAGGTCGGCGGCGGTTATGATACCTTTACCGGCACAAGCTTTGCAGCTCCCTTTGTAACAGGAGCAGCACTGCTGTTGATGGAGTGGGCAATTGTCAATAAAAACGCTCCTTTCTTTTACGGCGAACGGCTTCGGGCTTTTTTGCGTCTCGGCGCCGCCAGAAGCACCGGTATGCAATATCCGAACCCTACCTTCGGATACGGCAGGCTGTGCCTGCGGCAAAGTCTGGAAGCGTTAATCCGCTATACCGAAGGACAAAACTTTTCATAAGGGGGCATTGTGATGGAAGAAGAAGATTTGCTGCCACTGGAGGAATATGTCAAACTGCCGACAACGGTGGATTTTCAGGTCATCAATACACCACGGTTTCAGGAATATGCCAAAGACAAACCATACCTGCACTTTGGCACAGAACTTGCCAATAATTATATCATTGTCTATACGAACGAAAAATACGTTCAGGGTCTGCTGATGGACTTAGGAAGTGACTTTTTGTCGTTTTATCCGAAAATCATGTCGCCGCTGGACAGTGTGGGCAACGACAGAAGCGGTATCACACAGGTTCTCAACCAGCCGTTTCTCAATCTGTCGGGACAGGGTGTAATTATCGGTCTGGTTGACACCGGTATCGACTATACAAAAGACATCTTCCGGTTTGAAGACGGCAGCAGCAAAATACTGAATATCTGGGATCAGACCATTGACGGCAACCGAAGCAGCGGACTGTACTTTGGCTCCGACTATAATAATGAAGAAATCAACCGTGCCTTAGAAAACACATCTCCCCTGTCGGTCGTACCGCAGACTGACGAAGACGGTCACGGGACATTTCTGGCATCAGTAGCTGCCGCCGCTGATACCGGCAATTATATCGGCGCCGCTCCGAGAGCAGAAATCATTGCCGTCAAACTGCGCAGGGCAAGGAATTTTTATATCCGCCGCTATCTGCTGTCACCGGATAATCCGAATCTGTACGAATCTTCTGATTATCTGCTGGGCATTAAGTATATCTTAGACAAGTCCATTGCATACAACAAACCGGCTGTAATCTGTATCGGCATGGGCTCTAACACCAGCGCTCACGACGGCAGCACGCTGTTTGAGGATTATATATCGTTTGTATCACAGCGGGCAGGTATCGCTTTTGTCACCGCGGCAGGCAACGAATCCAACGCTGCCCACCATACCCAAGGCAGACTGGGCGGTTCGAACGTTACAGAGAACATCAGCATCAAGGTAGGAAAACAGGGGGCTTCCTTTTCCGTCATCATTTTTGGACCGGCTTTTGACAAAGTATCCGTCGGCGTCGTAAGCCCTACGGGAGAGGTGATACCGAGATTACCATTCAAGTCAGGTCTGGAATACAGTGAAAAACTGATTTTAGAAGAAACACAAGTATATATCCGATATTTCAAGGACATTAACAACAATATCATTATCGGTCTGGACAAAGCCACCGAAGGCATCTGGGACATTGTCATTTACGGTGATTCTGTAATTGACGGCTCCTATTTTGCATGGCTGCCCATCACCGGACAGGTGTGTGAAGAAGTAGAGTTTCTCAAGCCTGTGCCCGAATACACCATCGTTTACCCTGCTGCTGCCATGCGGTCAATCACCTGCGGCGCCTATAACGGTGATGACGGCAGTCTTTCTGTTTCATCTTCATGGGGTCCCACCAGAATGCCTCGGACAGCACCGGATTTCACTGCCGTAGGGGTAGGTGTCAGAGGTATTTATCCCACAGGATTCGGCACCATGACAGGCACCAGTGCTGCTGCCGCCATCACAGCCGGCGCAGCGGCACTTTTGATGGAATGGGGAATCGTGCAAAACAATATGCCCACCATCAACGGTGATTTGATCCGGAATCTTCTCATCAGCGGCTGCACCCGTGACCCCGGTATTCCCTACCCCAACAACAAATGGGGCTACGGCAAAATGAATCTGTACAACACCTTCCTCACCCTCAGAGAAACCACTCCTCTGAGAAACGGTCCTGTTTAACACCGCTTTTGCGATCAGGGCTTTGCCCCGAGCCCTACCCGGGGGCTCCTCGCCCTCGGAACCCCTCGGCAGGGAACCGGTTCCCTGCACCCTTCGGTCAGGGCTTTGCCCCGAGCCCTACCCGGGGGCTCCTCGCCCCCGGGACCCCTCGGCAGGGAACCGGTTTCCTGCACCCTTCGGTCAGGGCTTTGCCCCGAACCCTACCCGGGGGCTCCTCGCCCCCGGAACCCCTCGGCAGGGAATCGGTTCCCTGCACCCTTCGATCAGGGCTTTGCCCCGAACCCTACCCGGGGGCTCCTCGCCCCCGGGACCCCTCGGCAGGGAACCGGTTCCCTGCACCCGTCTTTGACAAAGTGCAGCACACACCGGCACCCTGCCTCTATTTCAGCGAGAGATTTGGTAATCGCATCATTTGGTAATCGCATCATGAGATCAAATGACCCCACTGCTTTTTTGGATTCTATGGTTTTTGAAATCATTGGTCGCAGTCTTTTTCAATTTTACAAATTGGATACTCGATTCCAAAATGTTTCGCACAAGGCAATTGCTTGATTGATAAAATGAAACCTTTCATGCTTAAAAAAACAGCAGCTCAACCGCTGTAGTATATGGAGGATTTTTTATGGCAAACGGTAATTCTTCCGACATGGAACAATCCGGCAACTTCGGATTGCTGCAGATCAACACGTATTTTCGAAACATCGGTTCTCCTGCCAAAGACATCAGTGTAACGGTGTCAGAAACAGACAGCGGCGAAGTCATTACCCGACTGACCAGCGACAGTGAAGGTCAACTGCCGCCGATACGACTGTCATCACCGCCGGAAGCTTATTCTCAGGATAACGAAATGCCACGGCCGTTTTCACAGTATGATATTCGCACCGAAGCGGAGGGCTTTGAAGATATTGCCGTGAATAACGTGCAGATTTACAGCGGCACAACGGCTGTACAGAACATCTTTCTGACAACGGCAGAAGAATCTGTCACCATACCGTATCCTACGCTGTGGGGCAGCTTCCCGCCGAAGATTCCGGAATCCGAGATCAAAAAACTGCCCTTTGCAGGAAATCTGGCGGTACTGCCGGAACCAGTTATTCCGGAATATATTGTCGTTCACGACGGCGTACCCGGCGACAGCAGCGCCGCAGATTACACGGTACGCTTCAAGGACTATATCAACAATGTTGCCAGCAGCGAAATCTATCCAAGCTGGAACAAAGAAGCGCTGAAAGCCAACATACTGGCCATCATCTCCTTCACACTCAGTCGTGTATATACTGAATGGTACCGCAGTAAGGGTTACGACTTTACCATCACCAACTCTACTGCTTATGATCAGGCGTTTACCTACGGCAGAAACATCTTTCAGGAAATTGCCGATGTAACCGATGAAATATTCAACCTGTATATCTCAAGAGCAGACATCAGCCAGCCTCTGTTCACACAATACAGTGACGGCAGACGAGTCCGGCGGGAAGGTTGGCTGAGTCAGTGGGGCTCTAACGATCTTGCCCGTCAGGGATATTCTGCCATTCAGATTCTGCGGTATTACTACGGCTCCGATATTGTGCTGAAGGAAGCAAAAAAGGTACAGGGAATTCCTGTTTCTTTTCCGGGAGTACTGCAAGTAGGTTCAAGGGGTGAAAACGTCCGGATCATACAACGTCAGCTCAATGCAATCTCACGCAATTATCCGCTGATACAACGGCTCAGCGTTGACGGCATTTACGGTGAAAAAACAGCCCAAAGCGTCCGTACGTTTCAGGAAGTCTTTGGGCTGCCGCTGACAGGTGCTGTCAATTTTCCGACATGGTATAAAATTTCTGATGTCTTCAATGCTGTTTCCATGCAGTAAAAAACTGCGCCGCAGGTCTTGTTCGTCGCCGGTCTTTTTCACTGCCGATTTTTTTCATCGCAGGTCTTTTTCACTGCCGGTCATTTTTTACAAGGAGTCAAGTTCCAACAAACTCGCTTGGAGTTCCTGCGGACCTCGGTGTCTGTTACAGATTGATGTTTCGGAAATGCTCGTTTCTATTTCGTTTTTTTCATATTTCTTGTTTTTATCACAATAATCAGTATGATTACGATAGCCACAATTCCCACTGCCACGTTGAGAATAACTGTCCATGATACGGAACTGTTTTCTATTCTGACAATACTGGTATCCACTTTGCTGTAAGATACCGTATCTCTGTATGCCGGCAAAGAATCGTCATAATACTCAATAGAGGTATGGTCAGTTTTTCCGCCGATCACATAAGCGGGTTTTTCGGGGTCACTGCTGAAGGCGTTGACTGTCACCCTTGCCTGCTGCAGCTCTTCGTTGGCATTCACCAGATCCACATCAACCTCATGGAGCCATTGTTCTTCCGTTCCGCAGTAATAAATGTCTGTCAAAGACGCACAGCCGCTGAAAGCGCCATTGCCGACAGCAATGAATTCAGGTAAGGAGACCTTTTGCAGATTGTCGCAGTCGGAAAAAGCGTGCGAATGGATCATGTCAGTATGCTCACCGATTCCCACAACAGACAGTGCGTTGCAATCCGCAAAAGCATAGGCCGGCACTGCTGACAGAAACGGCGGAAGATTGACTGATTTCAGTCTGTCACAATCAAAAAAAGCATATTCCCCGATCGACATGATGTTCTGATGGAATATCACAGAAACAATCTCCGAATGATGCTCAAAGGCGTGATCAGCGATTCCTACCACAGACTTGCCGCCTAAATCCAAGGGAATCTTCACCTGTTCTTCAGAGCCGTTGTAGTCAACAATATATGCCGTATCCGTATCGGCATCAATGATAAAAGAAAACTCACCTTCTGTTTCATAAGCGGTGGCAGAAGGACAATAGCAAAAAAACGCTGCCAATACCAAAAGTACCGTCAGAAAAAACTGACGGCAGCTTTTACAGGCAGAGTGGTGATGGAATGATGATGATTGTTCATCATACGGCACAACCCCATTTCTGGTAATTATCTTGTTGGTGAAAGTGCAAAGGCAATGTTGGTGCTGTGGTCGGCAATACGCTCAAGGTTGGTCAGCAACTCCATAAACAGCGTACCGATGGCAGCGCTGCACTCGCCCTTGCTGAGTCTCTCCACATGATTATCCTTGTATTTTTCAGTTTTATCGTCAATTTCCTGTTCGGTATTGCTGATTTTTTCCAGAAGCAGCGGATCCTGAGATCTTCCGAAGAACAGATCCAGCGAATCCATAATAACGCTTTCAACCAGTTCGTTCAGATCCCTGATCTCCTGCAATGCTTTTTCGCTGAAGGATTCGTTGTTTTCAATGATACGGGAAGCAATCTCGCAAATATTTTCTGCATGGTCACCGATACGCTCCATATCACTGACAACGTGATAAAACGAACCGATTTTCAGCAGATCGTGGTCTTCCAGAGGCAAACCGTTAATCTGAACCAGATAAGAAGTAATGCTGTGGTTAAGATAGTCAATCACTTCTTCATTTTCGGAAACCTTAGGAATACTCTTATCGTCTTTTTGCAGAAGCGCTTCCATAGACATCTGATAGTTCCTGTTAGAAAGCTTGCCCATGCGTTCAATTTCCTTAGAAACCTGATTAACGGCAATCGGCGGCGTTTTAAGCAGCCGCTCGTCTACATATTTCAGACGGCAAGCCTCTTTTTCCTCTTCCTCTCTGCCCCGGATAATCAGGCAGCTCAGCTTTGTAATAAGGTTCACACAGGGAAGCAGCAGCAAGGTAGACACAATAGTCGATATAATATGTACAAGAGAGATTTGAAGTGCAATATTATCCGTCAGTCCCTGAACAAACGAAGTAAAGGGGGTAAACAGAGTCAGCAGCGTAAGGATACTGGCGCCGAAAATAGTGAAAAGTACATACGAAAGAGAAGTTCTTTTAGCGTCCTTGGTAGCGCCGAGAGAGGACAGAATAGATGTAAAACAGGCGCCGATATGGATACCGTAGATGATATAAACCGACTGGGGCAGCAGCAAAGCGCCTGCCGCACCGAGAGCCTGCAGAATACCGACCGCCGCCGAAGAGCTTTGAATCAGTGCAGCGAACAGAACGCCGAACAGCACACCAAGCAGCGGATTACTGATAGAAGTAATAAGCTGCTCAAAGAATTGAGAAGAAGCAAGCGGCTTCAGGTTAGAACTCATGGTGGTCATGCCAAAGAACAGAATACCGAAACCGGCGATAATCTGACCGGCATATTTTGTATTGTTTTTTTTACTCAGAACCACAAGAAATGCACCGATAAAGATAAAGAGTGGTGCATATTGAGAAATGCTGAATGACAGAATCAGGCTGGTAACAGTGGTACCGATGGTAGCGCCCATCAGCACACCCATTGCCTGGCTGAGCGACATCAACCCTGCGTTCACAAAGCCCACAACCATGACAGAAACAGCCGTAGAGCTTTGGATAACAGCCGTCACAACAACGCCTACCAGCGCACCCAACCATCGGTTGGACGTAATTTTTTCAAGTATTTTTCTGAGCTTGGCACCGGCAGCCAGTTCCAGACCGTCTCCCAGCAGCTTCATGCCGTAAAGGAACAGTCCCAGACCGCCCAGGGCAAGAATGATTTGTGATACCGTCTCTTGATTCATACAGAAATCCTCCGCCAGAAAGTTACTTTTCCTTCAAGTAACTGCTTTTATTTTCCTTTTTATTTTTACATACTCTCATAATAGTACATTACAATCCATTTAATATTCCAAAACAGAATTATAATTTTTTCTATTATTAGTACAAAACACTTTCCCCATCGGAATATTTTTATACAATTTTCATCATTCAATTGACATGATGCAGCGTGAACCCGACACGGTATATCTTACGTCATGCCATGAAAGAAGTGGTTACATCATTCATCATCAGCGGCATTTTTTGTCAGCTTCACCATCAGCTCATAGATTCTTTCGGCAGAATTGCCTTTATTATGCACGGCAATTGCTTTTTTCATTGCCTCAAGCTTTTCCGGGTGCGTCAGAAGATCGGTGACTGTTTCCGTACAGGTTTTGTCTTTTTTAACACGCACTGCCATGCCGTTACGACACAGAAAATCAGCATTCTGTTCTTCCTGCCCGGGAATCGGCTTAAAGACAGCTATCGGCAGTCCGGTAGCGATTGCTTCCGTTACGGTCAGTCCGCCTGGTTTTGTCATAATCAAAGACGACATCTGCATATATTTCTCGACCTCATCGGTATAATACAGCAGCTTAGTGGGCTTAGAAGGCTTAAGGTGACGGGAAGTTTTGATAGAAGTACCGTTTTTGATGGTGGGATAAAGCTGCGACAATTCATACATCGTATTGTTGATATCTATTTTGCTGAGATATTTTTCAAAAGTCTCATACAGCTTTTCGTTCTTACCCGTAATCAGAATAATCTGAAAATTCACTTCGGATTTCACAACCTTATGATAAACCTTCAGCACATCGGTCACGCCAAAGCTTCCTGCCATCAGCAGCAAGGTCGGCAACTCCGGATCAAGGCCCTCTTCTTCAAGCGCCTTTTTCACGTCAATTTTCTCCAGAAACTCCTTTTTGATCGGAATGCCGTAAGGATACACCATCTCTTTCGGCACACCTCTTTCAACCATCTGGTCAATCATTTCTTCGCTGGAGAGCACATAGGCATCAACGCCCTTATTGATATAGGTTTTATGAACCGCAAAATCGGTAATAATACTGATAATCGGAAAGCCCAGCTCCAGCTTTGTTTTCAGTGCGGCAATCAGTTCGGTGGCAAAGGAATGGGTTGTGACAACGATGTCGGGCTGAAATCCATCAATCAACGGCAGCAGGCGTTTGCCGAGTCCTGTCATCGTCACTTCAACAGTTTTGTTGATAGGCGTGTTCTTATCGGAGCTTTTATAAAAACCTCCGAACAGTGCCGGTGTTCGTTTTGCCATATATTCATAGCTTCCCGTCACTGCCTTGTTCAAAATGGGACTGACATACTGTATCGTATCATATATTCTTACTTCCGAATCGGGGCTGTGACTCATCACATAGTCTTTGAGCGCATTGGCTGCTCTCATGTGACCGCCGCCGGTGGTGGCTGACAAGATCAATACCTTCATAAGATCCTTCCCTTCAATCATTATATCAAGCAGGCAGACAGCCGTTCATCACCCATACGGCTCCTGTCTCTCATTTCTGAAATTTCATGTATATATTATACAGCACCCGGCTTTGTTTTTCAATAAGAAAAAGCAATAACTCAAGGAAATCAATTTTTTCAGGGCAGCTCCACAGAGAAAAACTTTTCTTGCGGAAAAGGTTTTTCTGTCTTGCCTGTCGGCTCGCTCTGTGCTTCTGCCTGCGGCAGAGCTTTCTGTCGGACGCCTCTCACCCCTTCCCGAAGCCACAGGGGTTGTGTTACTATTTCAGACATGGCAAACGTGGAAGGAAACCCTTCCCCGAAGCCGCCGGCTTCGGGCTCCCTATCTTCTTGAAACGGCGTTCAGAACAGATGAAGCAGTTTTCTTCCGGCTATCGGATTCTGAAAATTGATTTCCGTGACAACAACCGTGCCATTCAAGCAATTCTCAGTTAATAACGATATCTTATCGTCAGGCGTGCAGCTCATGTACTGTCAGCACAGCCACGCTCTTTCTCCGGATGCAGGCAGGAAAAGGCTGAAACTGCCGCTTTCACTTGCGCCTGATGTGACTCTTTCCGGATGCAGGCAGGAAAAGAGATTCCTCTTTTGGCGGCTTCTATGTCAAAGAACGGCTTTTGAAACACCTGCCATACAGCTACGTTTCTTTTACCGGCTGTTTTATGAAAGAATGATTTTCAGTGCGCCTGTAAACTCCGGAGTATTTCTGCGGAAAATTCCGGCAAAAACCGTCCATTGACTTTTGCAAAATCTGTTTTAATGATTGAATTTGCTCTGTATTTGGAATATAATGTAGATGTATGTAAAAAACAGTTAGCTTATTTAAGAAAGCACCGAGCCACCCGGACGCACAGACTGCTTCGTCCGGCTGTCCGGCAATCCGTCTAAAAGCCAAGCGGTTATCGGGCAAAGCCGCTGCACAGCAGCGAAATCTGCAGGAAGTGCAGGCGCAGGACAAAAAGGCACAAGAAATCCGGTGTTTTCTTAAGAAAGGATAGGTATATGACAATGGAACAAAACTGCAAGCGATTCTTAGAGAGTCTGAAAGGAAAAACCATCGCCCTGTGCGGAATCGGAGGCAGTCATCTGCCACTGATCAGCTTGTTCGGAAAATACGGTGCTCACGTTCTTGCGTGTGACAAGCGTAACCGTGAAGCGCTGGGAGAAAACGGCATAAAGGCAGAAGAAGCCGGCGCAGAGCTTCGTCTCGGTGATGATTACTTGAAAGATCTGAAAGCAGATATCATTTTCCGCACGCCCGGCATGAAATACTATATGGAAGAACTGATCCAAGCCCGTCAAAACGGCATGGTGGTAACAAGCGAAATGGAAGTGTTCTTTGACTTGTGTCCCTGCAAAATCATTGCCGTAACAGGCAGTGACGGAAAAACCACCACCACCACCATCATCTCCGAGCTGCTCAAGGCACAGGGCTATACCGTACATCTGGGCGGCAACATCGGCAAACCGCTGCTGCCGGAAATTGAAACCATTGCTCCCGACGATATTGCCGTCGTAGAATTATCGAGTTTTCAGCTCATTTCCATGAGAAAAAGCCCCGATATTGCAGTTGTTACAAATTTAGCGCCCAATCATCTGGACATTCACAAGGATATGCAGGAATACATTGACGCCAAAAAGAACATCGTCCTGCATCAGAACGCTTTCGGCAAAGCCGTGCTGAATCTGGACAACGACATCTCCAATTCGTTTGAAGAGTATCTGAGAGGACAGTGCTGCAAGTTTTCCCGCCGCCGGAAGGTAACAAACGGCGCATACATGAACAGCGACGGTCAGATCATCATGAACTGCTACGGTACAGAAAGCGTCATCATGCATTCTTCGGACATCAAGATCCCCGGACTGCATAATATAGAGAACTATCTTGCCGCCATTTCGGCAGTATGGGGTATGGTCACACCGGAAGTCATCCGCTCTGTTGCCGTCAACTTCGGAGGCGTTGAACACCGTGCCGAGCTGGTGCGGGTACTGGACGGCGTAAAATACTATAACGACGCTATCGGCACCAGCCCTACCAGAACGATGAAAGGTACGCTGTCATTATACGACAGAAAGATCATTCTCATCGCCGGCGGTTATGACAAACACCTGTCTTATGACGAAATGGGAGAGCTCGTCCCGGACAAAGTCAAGGTACTGATTCTGTTCGGCGCAACGGCTGATAAAATTGAAGCCGCCACAAAAGCAGCCAAATCCTACAGCGAAGGCAATCCGCTGATTCTCCGTGTCGGCAGTATGGAAGAAGCTGTTGCGGCAGCCAGAAAGCACGCCGCTGACGGCGACATTGTATCCATGTCCCCTGCCAGCGCCAGCTTTGATATGTATAAAAACTTTGCCGAAAAAGGATTGCATTTCAAACGGCTGGTCAACGAGATGAAACCGGCAGAATGAATCACATCATTTCACCATAAGGAGCCGACAAAATGAAACACAAGCTGTTAATTACCGCCCTTTTGCTGATTTCAGCCGTATTGTTCACAGGCTGCTCAGGCAATTCATCAGACGAAGCTAACGCCTCACTCCCTGCTTCAGTGGCAGAATCTGTTCAAAGCGCTGCCGAAAGCGCCAAAGAAGATGCTTCCAAAACTTCCGGTCATCGTTCAGAGGAGAACGCAGAACGAAGCTCTGAAGAGAGTGCGGAACAAAGCGCCGGACAAAGTTCAGAGCCTGCAGCAAAGCACGGTCAGAAGCTGACGGATATTGTCTGTAAGGAACGCAGCGACGAAGAGATTCGAACCATTATCACCAAAACCTATGATGAGCTGACAAATCTGGAGATCAGCGACCCCGAAACATCTCAGGATAACGATCAGTTTCTCATCAAGACAGTAGAAGTAAGTTTCCCTGTCAGCGCGGCAAACCTGAACGTGGTAAAAAGAATGGTCGAAAATGAATCTTACAATCTGTTTACGGAAAAACTGTGGATCAATGCAAGCGAAAATGATTTTCGCTGCAAGCTTCTGATGTACTGTCCTTATCCGAAGGAAGGCACCTCACTTTCGCAGAAAGAAATACAATCCTTTATCAAGGACAGATATCGCGCCATAGACAGGATCAATCTGACTGACACGCTGCTGTCTATTCACCGCAACTACCTCACCCAGTCGCTTTCCTGTCGTTTTACGCCTGACAGCGACAATAAGGTGGGCATTAACACAAAGGTGGATTTCGGCACATACAACGGCTTCAGCCGCTACACCTATCAGGTCACGCATGATAAAGGCGGTTTTGAACTGTCAAAATCAGATTATACCGTAGAAGGACAGGAAGGCACCTCGCAGGTCTATCATGCCGACCTTGTCTTAACAACCACACAATTCACTGTGTCTTAAAGGGCAGGCATACCACGGCGCTGTCCTGCCGGGCTTTGCTCGGCAGCCGCCCGATACACTGTGTCTGAAAGGACAGGCAGACCACGGCGCTGTCCTGCCGGGCTTTGCTCGGTAGCCGCCCGATACACTGTGTCAGAAAGGACAGACAATCCACGGCGCTGTCCTGCCGGGCTTTGCTCGGCAGCCGCCCGATACACTGTGTCTTAAAGGGCAGGCATACCACGGCGCTGTCCTGCCGGGCTTTGCTCGGCAGCCGCCCGATACACTGTGTCTGAAAGGACAGACAGATCACGGCGCTGTCCTGCCGGGCTTTGCTCGGCAGCCGCCCGATACACTGTGTCTGAAAGGACAGACAGATCACGGCGCTGTCCTGCCGGGTTTTGCTCGGCAGCCGCCATGTTTACTTTGTAATAAAATGAAAGGCAGCGTAAAGCAAATGAAAGAATTATTGCAAGCGTTATGCGCCGATTGCGGTATATCCGGCAGTGAGGAAGAAATGCTGGATATCATAAGCACTCTGCTGCAGGACACCGCAAAGGTCACTATCGACAAAAACGGCAGTATTATTGCCGAAATGGGCGATGAAAAAGCCGAAAAGCATCTGATGCTCGACGCACATACCGACAGAATCGGACTGATCGTCACCTATATAGATAAAAAGGGGTTTTTATGCGCCGAGCCGGTGGGCGGCATTGATCTCCGCACACTTCCCGGCAGCGCTGTAAAAATCTTCGGAACAGAACCCGTCACGGGTATTATATGCACCATGCCGCCGCACCTTGCAGAAGACAGCGAGCTTTCCCGTGATAAAATACGCATTGATACTGGACTTCCCGCCGAAAAAGTAAAGGAACTGATCCGCCCCGGCGACAAAGTTCTGTTACACAGCCGTTTCACCGAGCTTCTGGGCGGCAGAATTGCCATGTCGGCACTGGACAACCGCAGCGGCTGCGCCGTACTGATCCGCTGTGCAAGGCTTCTGAAGGGCAAGTCCCTTCCCTGCAGGCTGTCGCTTGTTTTTTCGGCGCAGGAAGAAACCAATGAAATGGGCGCCGGCACAGCTTCTTATTCTCTTGCACCTGATGAAGCCGTTGTAATTGACGTGGGATTTGCCGCTCAGGAAGGTGTTCCTGCCGAAAAGAGCGGTGAACTGGGATGTACGGCAATCATCAGTATATCCCCTGCCCTTGACAAAGGCGTTACCAAAAAACTGGAATCCATTGCCGCCAGCAGAGGCATCAAGTACAGTTATGAAGTATGCGGCGGCTCAACCGGCACCAATGCCGACAGAATCGCCGCCGCAAGAGGCGGTGTGCGGACAGGCGTCATTTCCATTCCCTGCAAAAATATGCACACCCCCACCGAGATCGTACAGCTCAGCGATCTGGAGCAGCTTTCAGAGCTGCTGGCTGAATATGTTCTGGAAGGCGGTGCCGACCATGCCTGATCTTGATCTTTTAGAAAAACTCTGCCGCACCAACGGCATTTCGGGAAGCGAAGAAAAAATCCGTGACCTGATCCTCAGCGAAATCCGTCCTTATGCGGACAGTCTGAGCGTTGATAACTTAGGCAGCATCATTGCCTTCAAAAAAGGCAGAAAAACACCCGATAAAAAACTTCTCATCTCGGCACACATGGACGAGGTGGGCTTTATCGTTACATATATTACAGAAAACGGCTGTCTGAAATTCACACCTGTCGGAGGCGTCAACGACAGCGCCGCCTTTGCCAGAAACGTTGTGATAGGCGAAAACGAAATTCCCGGTGTTGTATGCTGCAAACCCGTTCATCTGCTCAAAGCGGAGGAACGAAAGAAAAATCCGCCGATAGACAGTCTGCTGATTGACATCGGCGCCAAAAGCAGAGAAGAAGCAAGCCGTTATGTATCCCCCGGGGACGCTGTCAGTTTTTCGTCGCTGTTCGAGTGCAAAAACGGCAGAATCATCTCAAAAGCCATTGACGACCGCTTTGGCTGTCTTGTACTGATTGAAATGCTGAAAAGCGAGTTGCCCTATGATATGTATTTCAGCTTTGTGGTACAGGAGGAGATCGGGCTGCGTGGAGCAAGAGCAGCCGCTTATACCGTTGATCCTGACCTTGCCATTGTGGTAGAAGCCACCACAGCCGCCGATATTCCTTTTTCGGAAGAAGAAAAGCAGGTTTGTCAGGTTGGAGAAGGTGCTGTCATCTCATTCATGGACCGCTCCACTATGTATGATAAAGAGCTGTACCGCACAGCAATGAGCTGTGCAGCCGAACACGGGGTGAAAGCCCAGACCAAAACGATGATTGCCGGCGGCAACGACGCAGGCATCATTCACATGACACGCAGCGGTGTGAGAACAATTGCCGTATCTGTCCCCTGCCGCTACATTCACTCCGCAGAAAGTCTTGCGAACGTTGACGATATGGAAGCGGTAATAACGGTGGTTCGGGCAACAGCCGAAAGGATCCTGGACAAATGATTTGCTTTGTTGACGAAAAGACACTGCCTCTGCTTCTGCAGTTTTTGCAGACAGAGAACAATATCTATTCCTGCCGCATCGGGTGTTTGCTGCAAAGCTACGGAATCGGCTACGATTTTGCCTTGTTTTATCTGCAGACAGACTCTCTCAGCCGTCCTGTCGGCGCAGCAGTAAAATACTATGCCGACATCACCGTTATGATGACAGAGGAAAGCGACCTTTCGGAATGGCAGGAATTTATACAGATGTACGGGTTTGCTTCCCTGCTGTGCAGCCGGCCGCATCTGACGGACTGTTGCTGTGAAGAAGGCGTTGTCATGACGCTGACTTCCCCGCCGGAAGATACACTCCCCCTGCCTGAAGACATTCAGCAGACCGAAGACCCGAATCTGTCTTCTCTCTGGCAACTGCTGAAAAGCTGCGAAGCAGACGATTTTCAGGTTCCTTCTTATGAAGACTTTCTGCTTGATTTTTCGCACAAGCTGCGTCACAACACAGCAAAATGTCTTGTGCTGACGCACCACGGACAGCCTGCTGCCGCAGCCCTGACTTCCGCCCTGACAGACCGCAGTGCCATTATCGGCGGCGTTGCCACCGACAGGCACTTTCGTGGACAAGGTTTAGGTTCCTGCTGTGTTACCGGGCTGATTCGCCGTCTGCAAAACAGGACAATATTTTTGATGCGGGACAAAGCCCTGCATGAACGATTTTATCATGCGCTCGGCTTTGAAAACACGGCGCCGTTTTACTTGATACAGTCAAAAAAAGAAAAGGAAAGAACAGAATGAATACACCGTTTTATAACATTTCTCCCGAAATACTGAAGGCATCGGAAAAAGCGATGTCCATTTGTCGTCCATATCTGGACAAAACCGATGAGATCACGGAATATAATCAGCAAAAAATGCTGCGTGCCTTTCAGAATGCACGGGTCAGCGAAAGCTGTTTTACAGCGTCAACAGGCTACGGTTACGGCGACAGAGGACGAGATGCGCTCGACGCTGTGTTTGCCGAGGTACTGGACACGGAAGATGCTCTGGTACGGCATAATTTCTGCAGCGGCACCCACGCCCTTACCGTAGCGCTTTTCGGTGTGCTGCGTCCCGGTGACACCATGCTCTCTGTTACAGGGCTTCCTTATGATACCCTGCAGGGTGTCATCGGCATCGGCAGCAGCTACAGCGGCTCCTTAAAAGATTTCGGCATTCAGTACCGTCAGTTGGACCTGACTGATAAAGGAGCCGTAGATTATGACGCTATGACAGAAAGTCTTACCCCTGACACAAAGATGGTATACATACAGCGTTCCAGAGGCTATTCCCTGCGCCCGACCCTCCGTGCCGGAGAGATCAGAGCCATTGCACAGCTTGCCCATTCCGTTGCGCCGGACTGCATTGTCATGCTGGACAACTGCTACGGAGAGTTCGTGGAAACAGAAGCCCCCGGCAGTCTCGGCGTCGACCTGATGGCAGGCTCTCTGATCAAAAATCCCGGCGGCGGTATTGCGCCCACCGGAGGCTATATCGCAGGACGAAAAGACCTTGTCGAAGCCTGCAGTTATCGTTTGACAACCCCGGGTACCGGAAAGGAAATCGGCTGTACTTTAGGCAACAGCCGTGAACTGTTCATGGGTGCCTTCAATGCCCCCCATGTAACAGGAGAAGCGGTTAAAACCGCTATTTTCACTGCGGCTTTGTATGAACTGCTTGGTTTTACGGTTACTCCACGCTATGACGAGGTCCGGGGCGACATTATACAGGCAATTCTTCTGAACAACGAAAGCAACCTGATCCGTTTCTGTCAGGGCATTCAGCAAGCCTCCCCCATTGATTCCTTCGTTACGCCCGAACCGTGGGATATGCCCGGTTATGACAGCAAGGTCATCATGGCGGCAGGCGCCTTTACGCTGGGTTCTTCCATCGAATTGTCGGCTGACGCACCGCTGCGTCCTCCCTATGCCGTATGGATGCAGGGCTCTCTCAATTTTCACACAGGCAAACTCGGCGCAATGCTGGCTGCCTCTTCTGTCAAAGCATGAGAAAAAAGCAGAACAGCATCAGAAGCAGACAGGCAGAGGACCTTTATTCACCCCAACCATCACGTCGCCTGTCTTCCGGTTGTTTCTTGCCGCCTGAGTGATAACACACACTAAGTCCCCGAGTTTTGGCTGTCGTTTCGGTCGATGCTTCTGTGCTTCTGCTTTGCAGAGGTATCTGCCGGACACCCACACCTTCTATAGACTTGCGGTTCATGCGTACATAGGTGACGAGTTAAAATCCCCCATGTTCCCGGAGCTAAAGTTCCAGATGTCCGCTTGCTCCAATCAAGCGAGCTTGTTGGAGCTTAGCTCCTTGTTTAATGATAGTTCAGAAAGACGGAGGTTCCCTCATGAATAATGATGAAAAATGGATGAGAGAAGCCATCTGCCAGGCAAAACTTGCCTCAAAAGCGGGAGAAGTCCCTGTAGGCGCCGTAATCGTCCGCAACGGCAAGCTCATCGCCGCTGATTTTAATCACCGTGAACAGCAAAAAAACGCTTTATGCCATGCCGAGCTGTCTGTCATCGAAAAGGCGTGTCAACAATGCGGCGGCTGGAGACTGGAGGACTGCGAATTATTCGTCACACTGGAGCCCTGCCCCATGTGCGCCGGCGCAGCCATCAACGCCCGTCTGAAGCGAGTCGTTTTCGGGGCGTATGACCCCAAAAACGGTGCCTGCGGTTCCGTTGCCAACCTGATGACATTGCCCTTTACCCATCAGCCTGCGCTGACCTGCGGCGTTTCGGAACAGGAATGTGCGGCTTTACTGACAGATTTTTTTGCCGGCAGGCGTCAAACCAAAACATCCGGCAAAAAAGGGATCATTTTTGAACTGAACGGAACATTATGGGACAGCAGTCTTTCTTTGACAAAGGCATGGAACAAAATACTTTCGGAATACGGAAGCAGCGTCACTCTTCAGAAAGCCGTAAAACTGACGGAACAGTCCCCCTCTGTCATAGCTCAGCAACTGCTGCCCGCACTTTCCGCAAGAGAGTCCCTTCCTGTCATTGAACGATGCTTTGAAGCTGAAGGTGTTTTTTTGCAAAAAGACGGTGCCGCTCTCTACCCGGATACAGAAGAAATTCTTCGCACTCTTTCGGAGGAATATAGACTGTTCATTGTCAGCAATTGCAGTGAAGCGTGTCTGACAGCATTTCTTGACCGGTGTCAGGATCTGCGGTCCTGCTTTACCGATATAGAACGGCAAATGAAAAACGGTCGTTCAAAGGCGGAAAACATTCGTCTGATCATGAAACGCAATCATCTTTCCAAAGCGATTTTTGTCGGCAGCACCGAATCTGCCCGCATTGCCGCCGGCACAGCCGGCATACCCTTTGTATTTGCCGCCTACGGCTGCGGAAACCCCCGCAGCAGCACGACAGTAATTCACAGCCTTTCAGAACTGCCGGCTGCGGCAAACAATCTGATGGCAGAAAAAACACAGCCTGTTTCGGAATGATAACACCGAAACAGGCTGTTTGTTATGCAGATGGATCAAAACGGTTCAGCAGACAATTCAGTTACCCAGACCGATACGATTGTACTGTCTCAGAACGATTTCAAGAGCCGCTCCCAGAACAGCGCCGATCAGGATATAGATAAACAGGCGGGCCGAGAAGGGACCTCCCAGCACGATTCGTCCTGCCTGACTTTCGTACATACCAATATACCACCCGTATTCCATTTTTCGAAAAAGCTGAAAAAACGCTACAAAGATAAAAGCAGCGCCGCCGACGATCCATGCAGCCGCCTTGCGGAAAATAATGGCCGAAATAAAGTAAAAGCCCATGGTAATAAACACAAAGCTGCCCTCCATGGCGAGCTTTCTTTCGTCCCCACCGGGCGTCATCGACACGTCTGTCACCCGCACCACATAGCCGATAACGATTAAGATTACTGCGATAATAAAATATACAATTCGGTTCCGATGCATACTCATTCCCCCAACATCTCAGAGAAATCCGAAATAAACCTGTCTGCTGTGTTTTTCAGGAGAGGCACGTTCTCTTCTGAAGCAGAATCATAAACCGCAACGGTATAGATTCCTGCAGATTTTGCTCCGCAAACACCTTCAGGAATATCCTCAAACACAACACAGTCTTTTTCGGCAACTCCGAGTTTTTTTGCAGTATAAAGATAAATATCCGGGTGACTTTTATTCTTTCCCACCTCTGAGGTATAACAGACAACGTCAAAGTAATGCCGTACATTGTTATGCTCCAGAACAGGCTCCAGCAGATATGGATCAGACGAAGTCGCCATGCCGAGCCGGACGCCCTTGTTTTTCAGTTCGTCAAGATATTCTTTCGCAAAGGGCTTGAGCCGGACATGGTGAGCATATTCATACCTTGCCATATCAAGCCAGATACGGACAATTTCCTGAACGCTTTCCTGCAGTCCGTAAGCCGATTTGGTATACTCCGCCGCTGTTTCAAAAAACATTCCCCTGACGGTTTCGGTATATTCTCTTGTTACAGGAATGCCCCTGCCGGTGAGAAAATCCACATCCACCTTTTCCCAAACATACATCGAATCAACCAGTGTACCGTCCAGATCGAAAATTGCCGCCCTGAAACTAATCATGATCTCCCCCAAACAAAGCTGTAGGACGCACCCTCCTACTTAACAAATTCCATTATAGCACAGTCCGCTTCAAGAATAAAGATATAATAAATCAAAATATTTTCTTGTTTTTTTGTGTATTGTTACTATGATTCAGATAGGCAGCATTTCCGGCATTCTCTCACGGTATACGGTAAAATGTGTAAAGCCGCATTTCTGCAGCATCAGCAGAGCGTCTTCTATTCCTGCGCCGATATCTCCCCAGCGGTGAGCGTCAGAACCCACGGTAACAAACCTTCCGCCCAGTTCACGGAACCTCCGTACAACCGTTTCATCGGGCAGAGTCACACCGATTTTCTGCCGGAGTCCGGAAGTATTGACCTCAAGCGCTTTTTTTCTTTTTACCAAAGCCTCCAGAACTGCGTCGATCTGTTCACGGTACTGATCCGGTGAAAAATGGATATCGGGATTCACAGCAATGTAGCGGAAGGGGTACGTCAGGTGCGCCAGTGAATCGAAACGGTCGTCTTCAATCAGTTCCAGCAATTCATCAAAGTAGCGGGTCAGCAGCTTTGGCACGTTGTCTTCATCATATTCCAGATAATAAAAATCCTGTTCTCCCCTGAGGTTATGCAGCGATCCGAGAACAAAGTCAAACTCACCGAGGGTAAGAGCTTCGTCGGCGGCTTTCAAGTCCTGCGTAGGCTGTCCCAGTTCAATGCCGGTGTATATTTTCAGTTTGTCGGCATACAAACCCTTTGCCTTCCTCACATCTCTGACAGACCCTTCAATATCTTTTCTGACATGGTTGGCATAATACTCATGGCATTCACAATGATCCGTCACCGTCAGCGAATACAACCCAAGCTGATATGCTCTGTCGCACAGCATTACCACGCTGTCCTTTCCGTCAAAAGAATTTTCGCTGTGTGTATGGCTGTCCGAAATAAATTTATATTTCATGTTATCTGTTCCTCCTGTTACCAAAGCCTTGCCCTGACACTATACAACAGATTATAGCACGATTCCTCGTCTTTTGATACATGAATACTGAAATAAAAAGACCCCTGTTTTTTGTCTAAATTAGTCAAAGATTCATCCGCAGACAAAAAGAATCCCGTTCGCACCCACACGAACGGGATAGCTGTATGTCAGTTATCATTAATAATCTGATCCATCGTTGTACTGCCGCTCAGAGTGCTGACAACGATTGTGCCGGACGCATCCGCCTTCGACTTGATTTCGGTTTTGCCGTTATTGACAACGCAGTAATCCGACAAGGAAGATTCCAGCATCGTCTGCCCTGTATACTGCAGTGCGCCCAGTACGGTACATTTTTTGGCAATCGCTTTTTTGGTTTGGTGAGAATCCGTCAGCTCAGGCAGCTTATCAGCGGTAACGCCGCCGTTATTCTGTGCGTTGACAGTGCCAACGACCACCGACGAATAATATTCCATACAAAGATTCGTGATAACAGCGGCGTCGGAATTCAGTCTGGCTGCATTAGCCTGATCAATCTGACCCACAATACTGCTGACTTCATTTTGCAGCAGGGCATCCTGTTTTTGTCCATCGTTTTGTCCGCCGCAGCCTGTCAGCAGCACGCTTCCTGTCAGCAGTGCAGCCGCTATACTTATCATTCTGATTATTTTTGTCATTGTAATATCCCTCCGTCACTTTTTGTTGTTTATTGATATTATAAACAACTGTATGACACTTTGTCAATCGTTCATCCATGATTTCAGTAATTATTATCAATCACGACCATCATGATTGATTAGTGCCGGACATAGAGGCTTTGATACCGTTTATTATGTTAATCAGTGAGTCAGCATCTTTGATATTCTTAAAACGGTATTTTCGGCTGACTGTTGTTATGATAATCGTTCCGTATCCAAATGCGCCGCCCAACACACCATGTCTGACATCTATATCTGTAATATTACTGATCATGTCATCGAGACTGCTCATGTTTGTAATTCCTGAACGCCCTCTGATTCTGCTTTGTGTAATCTGAATTTTCCTCATCGCCATACTGACACAATCAATGATACCGAACACAAATGTCAACAAGAACAGAATCAACCAAAAATATGCCAGACCTCTGACAGCATTGGGGTCTTCCCCGGTAACAATATAATCGTATAATGTATAAGAATTTGCCTTAGAAAACTGAATAATCGTAGGAATCAAAAAGACGACCGGCAAAATCCATTCCGTGATATAAAAGATCGGGTGCGATTTTCCCTCTCTGATAACCGGCTCATATACCGGCATAAACTGATTGTTATTATTCATTTCTGTAACCTCCCAAAGTTTTAAATGTGTTCTCAAATCAATTACCATTGCCACTTTTGGCAATAGTAGTGCTCGTTTTCAAAACACCTCCTGTTTCATTAATATAAGTACATAATAACACACAGTTTGTTATTTGTCAACACGGTTTGTTATTTAGATAAATAATGACTGTTTTTCATTTATAATCAATATAGGGGGCGAAAGCTATGTCATTCGGACGAAAAATCAAAGGTTTGATGGAAGAAAAGAATATCACACAAAAAGAGCTTTCACAAAAGCTTAACATCTCTCCTTCTGCCATCAGCAACTATGTACAAAATATTAGAGAACCGGATTTTGCTACACTCAAAAAGCTGGCACAATATTTTCATGTTTCACTGGACTATCTATTGTCCGATGAAGCGCAGAATACAGATCATTTTCTGGAAGAAGAGCTTCTGCGAGTGTTTGGTTCCATGACAAAAGTTGAAAAGATACTGCTGATCGAACAAGGAAAAGTCATCATTAAAGTAAACAGAGAGAACTATTACCGGAGCAATCAGCAAAAGCCATCTTCCGAATAACTGAAGACCTTTACCGGAACGACCAGCAGACAACTCCCTCAAAACAAACCGCAAAATCATTATCGCAGCAAACAGCAAAAGCCATCATTCAGAATAACAGAGCAAAATCATACAAAAAGCGATTCACACACCGTGGTTTATACCGTCTGACACCCACGCAAAACTTCATCCACTACTTCTGCCGTACAAAAAAGTACGGTTTTTTTATAAAAATCAAAAATACCTATTGACAAGATAGGAATACTATGCTATAGTTAATACATACCTTTCCAATAGGTTTTAAGTAATCATTCATACAAGTGAGATGAACATCTATGCCAATTGTTTTACAAGCCCTGCGGCATAACTTCCGTTTCGGGCGAATGTGATACCTCTGTTGCGAAATACAGTCCTGCTTTCCGAGATATACAGGAACAGCAGAAACAGCATGACAATAAATAAAACTACAATAACTTTCACGAAAGAGGTAATATATTATGAGTCATTATCGTTTTGAAACACTGCAGCTTCATGTAGGACAGGAAAATCCCGACCCGGCAACAGACGCAAGAGCCGTACCGATTTATGCAACAACATCTTACGTTTTTCATAACTCTCAGCACGCAGCAGACCGGTTCGGTCTGAGAGACGCAGGCAACATTTACGGCAGACTGACCAACTCGACCCAAGGGGTATTTGAAGAGCGCATTGCAGCACTGGAAGGCGGCACAGCAGCATTAGCCGTCGCTTCGGGAGCCGCCGCCATCACCTATACCATACAGGCGCTGGCACAGGCAGGCGAACACATTGTCGCCCAAAAAACCATTTACGGCGGCAGTTATAATCTTCTGGCGCATACCCTGCCGCAGTACGGCATTCAGACCACCTTTGTGGATTCCCATAACCTGACAGAGCTTGAAGAAGCGATTCGGGACAACACAAAAGCCGTTTATCTGGAAACGCTGGGTAACCCCAACAGCGATATCCCCGATATTGACGCTATTGCAGAGATTGCTCATCAACACGGCATTCCGGTTGTTGTAGACAACACCTTCGGCACACCCTATCTGATCCGTCCTATCGAACACGGCGCAGACATTGTGGTACATTCCGCCACTAAATTTATCGGCGGTCACGGTACCACTCTGGGCGGCGTCATTGTAGACAGCGGCAAATTCAACTGGAAAGCTTCCGGCAAATACGCTCCCATCGCAGCCCCGAACCCCAGCTATCACGGCGTTTCTTTTGCCGACGCAGCAGGACCTGCCGCTTTTGTCACTTACATCAGAGCCGTTTTGTTGCGTGACACCGGCGCTACCATTTCACCCTTTGCCGCCTTTTTGCTGCTGCAGGGTACAGAAACACTTTCACTCCGTCTGGAGCGTCATGCAGAAAACACCAGAAAAGTCATTGAATATCTGAGCAACAGTCCGTACGTTGCCAAAGTCAACCACCCCTCACTGCCGGATCACCCGGATCACCAGCTTTATCAGAAATATTTTCCCAACGGCGGAGGAAGTATCTTTACCTTTGATATCAAGGGCGGTCAGAAAGAAGCCTTTGCCTTCATCGACAGCCTGAAGATATTCTCTCTGCTTGCCAACGTAGCCGACGTCAAATCGCTGGTCATCCACCCTGCCACCACCACTCATTCCCAGCTTAACGACGAAGAACTGGCAGAACAGGGTATTTCACAAAGTACCATTCGTCTGTCCATCGGCACAGAGCATATTGATGACATAATCGAAGATCTTGAACAGGCCTTCGGTAAGATCAACAAATAAGAAACACCCAAAAAAAGCTCAGTCCCAGAGTCGTCGCAAATCAGACGATTCAGGGGCTGCTTTTTTGATTATAATACCAAAAACATGGTTTCATACTGTTATCATTTAATAAAGAAGACAGTATTCAAAAGTTTCGCCAGCCTTTTCGGTGCGTGACCGCACAGGACGATTCCGTCACCGTTCGCTGACGCTCATTCCTTCAATGGATACTTACAACTTCTATCCCGAGATTTCCGGCACGGGCAGCGACGGTCAGTCGCTGCCTTTTTACTCTCTGCCGTCGCAAGCCTGACGGCTTGCTTTGGACTTGATTTTTTGAATAACACATTTCACTCACGCACCGACTTTACCGTGCCTGCTTGTGCGTATTTTTGGATTTGAATTTCACAAAAACTTCCATAAACATCGTTTTCGGGGGTGTCGGGGGGCTTTTTCGCAAAAGCCCCACTGACTCGCTGCCCGCAGGCAGCAAAACTTGTTATTTCTGATCGGACTGCATTTTTTTAACAAATGCAAGAACGGACAATCCGAAGATCACAACAGCATAGGCAGTTGTAATCAGCAGCGGCAGCAACATTTCACCAAAATCACCCACAAGGGTCAGACGGGCAGCTTTGACGCTGTGATAAAACGGCAGCTTATCGCAGATTGCCAGCCATGCGCCGCCCATTTGATCGACGTCCATCCAGATACCACCCAAAAGTGTCGCAGCCGTAATAACAGCCGAACAAATGCCGGGAGCCACCTTGTCATTAAACAGAACACCGAACAGAATACCCAGACCGATATACAGCAGCACAGACGGAATGAAGAGAGGCAGCGAAAGCAGCATATTGAGACTGTTAAAAGTTGCTTTACCGGTAATCAGAGCGATGATATCACCGCTGAGATAAGTAATAACAAACTGTGCCAGCGCAATCAGTCCAAAGGGACAGAGATAGCCAAAGATGTAGTCAACACCCTCCATGGGAGAAGCGTACAGTCTTGTCAGAAAAGCACCCGATCGGTCTGAGGATACCCGCATGCAAGAGAACAGCATCACAAACGTCATGCCAAACACAGCGATGGCAGGGGTCAGCTTTTCAATACGAAAAACAGTAGGCGCCATAGAAGTACCCTCCGGAACAGGTACGCCTGCCGGCAGTGCCGGCGTTTCGGGAATAGAGCTGTTCACCAGTGTCATCACCACCAGCATTACCATAGGCAGTCCCAGACAGAATATATAGCTTAAAGGATCCCTGAGCAGTTCCTTGATATTTCTTGATGCGAATGTCATCGCTCTCATTCTACTGCACCTCCGACAATTTCTACAAAAGCGTCCTCTAATTTTTCTTTATCCGTTCGTTTTTTCAGCTCATCAACCGTACCCAATGCTTTCAGTTCGCCCTTTGCCATAATAGCGACTCTGTCACACAGAGCTTCACACTCATCAAGATAATGCGTTGTCAGAATGACAGTCACCTTTCCCTTAATGGCACGAATAATACTCCACAGTTCTCTTCTTGCCAGAACATCCAGACCCAGAGTTGGTTCGTCTAAAAACACGATTTTCGGATCTGTGATCAAAGCCATAGCGATACTCAACCGTCTCTGCCAGCCACCCGACAGAAGCTTTGCCTTTTGATGAAGCACTTCTCCAAGTTCCAGTGATTCAGATACTTTATCTATATTTTCTTCCAGTTTTTCTTTGTCCAGACCATATAGTTTTCCGATAAAAGCAAGGTTTTCCCTCACTGTCAGATTACCGGCAACAGCCGTTTCCTGTGTCGAAACATTGATGATCTTTTTAATATCCTGCAGTTCGGTTTTTACGCTGTGACCCATTACAAGTGCGTCACCCTCTGTTACGGCAGAAAGACCGGTCAGCATACGGATTGTCGTGGTTTTTCCTGCGCCGTTCACACCCAGCAGGCCAAAGATTTCACCCGCACGAATTTCCAGTTCCAGACGATCAACTGCCGTTTTTGTACCGAATCTTTTTGTCAGACCAATAGTTTTGATAACGGTATCCATCATTTTTCTTCACCTCCGTAGGTAGGCGCATTAACAAACTCCTTTACAAACTCGTTCACCGCACTGAGCGGTACCAATGCCAGTCCCTGACTGGCATCACCAAGCAGTACCAGCTCATCACCGTTTTTCAGACCGAATACCCTAAGCGCCTCATCCGGCAGAACAATCTTGTTATCGTTGATTATACACTTTCCAAAAATATATTTATTATTTGGAGAAAAATCGAAACGACCATCCTTATTCAGAAAAATCAATGCGATATCCTCAACTGTCAGGTTAAAGATTTTAGCAAGCTCACTACATTTGATAACATCAGGAACACTCTCACCGTTTTCCCATTTTGCCACAGACTGCCTTGAAACATTCATTCGTTCCGCAAGATCTTCCTGCGTCATTTTCGCCTCTAATCTAAGGTTTTTCAATTTATCATGCATATTGTAACCCTCCTTATGTGTTTATTATAGTAATAATCTCCTTACTTTGCAATCAATCCGACTTGACATTTCATGTTAATGTTTGTGGCATATTATTGGTCAAAAAAGCAGTCCACCGGACTGTTTTTTGATTCACCCCTTGCCGTGCACCTGTCGTTAGAGTGTTTCGCACTCTGAGGAAAGCATAATTGGCAGCGGCATAGAAGTTGCAAATCTGTTTGAAGTAAGTGAGCGACAGCGAACGAGGGCGGAATCGACAGCGGAATCGTCCTGTGCTGTCACGCACATAGCAGGCACGGTGAATTTGATGCGTGAACTGAATCTGCATTTTCAGAGGAAACAGCCCTAAACAGCCCTTCGGGCTGTGACGGCGGAATGCGAAAAAGGCAGCAACTAAGCGTTGCTGCCCGTGCCAGACGCCTGCGGAACTGAAGGAGCAAATTTGTATGAACTGAGTGAGCGTTAGCGAACGGCAGCGGAATCGTCCTGTGCGGTCACGCACCGACAGCGGAGGCACTCCGCCGCTGCCCCTTATCCCTGCAAGCCTTTGAAAAGGCTTGAGCGAAACTTTTAATCTGAATGATCAGTAGTTTATTGTAAATTCCTCAAACATCGTTTCGGGTGTGTCAGTGAGAGTTGGGGGGCTTTGCCTCTGACTTCCATTGCTTCATTTTTACGTTGTCTGTTATTTATTTGAGAATAGTATGACAATGAACAAATAAAAAAACTTACAAAAAGTACCGGCAGAATCCGGGAAAAAGATTCTGCCGGCGAAAAACACAGCCGCATCTAAAGCTTATGACATCTCAAATGCACCTGTATAAAGCTTATAATACTTGCCCTTTTGTGCGATCAGTTCTTCATGGGTGCCCCGCTCAATGATTCTGCCCAGTTCCAGTACCATAATACTGTCGGAGTTGCGAACCGTTGACAAACGGTGAGCAATAACGAATACCGTTCTGCCGTACATCAGCCCGTCCATACCCTTTTGTACCAGCGCTTCTGTACGGGTATCAATACTGGAAGTAGCCTCGTCCAGAATCATAACAGGCGGGTCGGCAACGGCAGCTCTGGCAATGGAAATCAACTGACACTGCCCCTGAGATAGCTGACCGCCGTCGCCTGTAATCACCGTCTGATATCCGTCGGGCAGACGGGTGATAAAATCATGGGCATTGGCAAGCTTTGCTGCCACAATACATTCTTCATCGGTAGCGTCCAGCTTACCGTAACGGATATTCTCCATAACGGTTCCTGTAAACAGATGCACGTCCTGCAAAACGATTCCCAGTGAACGACGCAGATCGGCTTTTTTGATTTTGTTGATATTGATATCGTCATATCGTATCTTGCCGTCGGCAATATCATAAAAGCGGTTGATCAGGTTGGTAATGGTCGTTTTGCCGGCGCCTGTCGAGCCGACAAACGCCACCTTCTGCCCTGCTTCGGCAGTCAGCGTGACGTTATGAAGCACCGTTTTTTCCGGCACATAGCCAAAGTCTACGTCGTCCAGTACGACCCTTCCCGTCAGCTTGGTATAGGTGACAGTACCGTCGCCGTGGGGGTGTTTCCACGCCCACATTTCGGTTCTTTCGTCCGCTTCAACAAGCTGATTGTTCCTGTCATATTTTGCATTGACCAACGTAACGTAGCCATCGTCTGTTTCAGGCTGCTGATCCAGCAGATCAAAAATTCTTTCCGCACCTGCCAGTGCCATAATGATGGAATTGAACTGGTTGGATATTTCGCTGATCGGTCTGGTAAAGTTTTTGGAGAGCTGCAAAAACGAAGCGATCACACCGATAGATACGGCAGAAATACCGTTAATGGCGAGCAGGCCGCCCACAATGGCAATGAGTACATACTGGATATTGCCAAGGTTATTCATAACCGGCATCAGAATATTGACAAAAGTATTGGCACTGGTTGCCGTTTTGCAGAGAGCCTCATTTTTCCGGTCAAATTCCTCTTTTGTCTTTTCTTCATGGCAAAAGACTTTGATAACCTTCTGACCGTTGATCATTTCTTCAATATAGCCGTTGACATCTCCCAGCTCTTTTTGCTGAGCGATAAAGTATTTGGCACTGTTGCCTGCAATCTTCTTCGTCACAAACATCATCATGCCGACAAACAGCAGGACAAAAAGCGTCAGATAAATATTCAGCGAAACCATGGCAAAGAAAACGGCGATAATCGTCATCAGCGACGAAAACATGGTGGGAATACTCATCGAAAGCATCTGTCGAAGGGTATCGGTATCGTTGGTATAGCGACTCATCAGATCGCCGTGAGAATGGGTGTCAAAATAGCGGATCGGCAGCGACTGCATATGCTCAAACATTTCATCACGGATCTTCTTTTGCACACCCTGCGAGATCGTGACCATCAAACGGTTATACAGCAGTGTGGCAACGGCACCCAACAGCAGAATGGCGCCCATCACGAGAATCATCATAAGCAAACCGCCAAAGTCCTTTTCGCTTGCCGCAATCAGCGGGGTTATATAATTGTCAATGAGAATCTGAATAAAAAGCGAGCTGGCAACACCTGCTCCTGCGCTGATAATAATGCAGACCAGCACAAACACAAACTGAAGCTTGTAAGCGCCCATATATTTCATCAGGCGCCGGACAGTTTTCATCGGGCTGTTTTTCATCTTACCGGGTTTCCCGGCAGGCGCAGCGCCTTTTCTGCCCATAGTAACGGGCCTTGATTCTGTCTCAGCCATTCTCTTCACTTCCCTTCTGCTGTGAATAATAAACTTCCTGATAGATTTTGTTATGTTTCAACAGTTCCTCATGCGTACCGACAGCGTTAATTTTGCCTGCGTCCATAACAATGATTCTGTCTGCGTCCTGTACGGAAGCAATACGCTGGGCAATAATAATCTTGGTGGTAGCAGGAATCTCTTCTAAAAAAGCCTTGCGGATCATAGCGTCTGTTTTGGTATCCACCGCACTGGTCGAATCGTCAAGAATCAGAATTTTCGGCTTTTTCAGCAGTGCTCTGGCAATACAGAGCCGCTGACGCTGTCCGCCTGACACGTTGGTGCCGCCCTGTTCAATATAGCTGTCGTACTGATCGGGCATCTGACGGATAAATTCATCGGCGCAGGCAAGCCGGCACACTCTGACCAATTCCTCATCCGTAGCGTTCTCATTACCCCAGCGCAGGTTTTCCCTGATCGTCCCGGAGAACAATACGTTTTTCTGCAGAACCATAGCAACACTGTTGCGCAGGGCTTCTATGTCATATTCTCTGACATCGTGACCGCCCACCATCACTTTTCCTTCCGTTACGTCATACAATCTGGGGATCAACTGTACCAACGTGGATTTTGAAGAGCCGGTACCACCGATGATACCGACAGTTTCTCCGGAAGAAACAGAAAGCACGACGTCTTCAAGGCACAGTCTGTCTTTATCCTTGGCATAGCTGAAGCTGACGTGATCAAACACAATACTGCCGTCGGGAATCTCTGTCAGAGGCTGTTCCGGCTGAGCAAGATCGGGAATTTCCGTCAGCACCTCGGCAATTCTGTCACCGGAGGCTTTGGAAAGGGTAATCATGACCATTACGATGGAGATAAACATCAGACTCATCAGAATCTGCATGATATATGTCATCATCGACGCCAGTTCGCCGGTCGTCATGTCGCCGTACACAATCAGCTTTGCAGAGAACCAGGAAATCAGCAGAATACAGGCATAGACACATAACTGCATTACCGGCATATTGAAATTGACGATTTTTTCTGCTTTGCTGAAATCACGGTAAATCTCATCGGAAACGCTCTTGAATTTTTCAATCTCATGTTCTTCACGGACAAAGGACTTTACCACACGGATACCGTGCAGGTTTTCCTGTACGATATTGTTCAGCTTGTCATAAATTTTGAATACCCTTGAAAAGATCGGGTGCGCCAGTTTGATGATGATAAACAGCGCCAGTGCGATCACAGGAATAAAGATAACAAAGATCCACGACAGCGACGCATTAACCCGGAAAGACATCACCATGGCAAAAATCATCATACAGGGCGCACGAAAAGCCATGCGGAGAATCATCTGATAAGCATTCTGCACGTTGATCACGTCGGTGGTCATTCTCGTCACCAGACTTGAGGGTGAGAATTTGTCGATATTAGCGAAGGAATACTGCTGAATTTTATAGAACATATCGTGGCGCAGATTCTTCGCAAAACCGGCGGAAGCGACAGCGCCGTATTTTCCTGCCAAAGCAGCAAAGACCAGCGAAGCCATTGCCACCAGCGCCAGCACCAGCCCCATTTTCCAGATATAATCCATATCGCCCTTTTCAACGCCCTTGTCAATCAGACTTGCCATCAGATATGGAATGAGTACTTCAAGAATAACCTCACAGACAATAAAGATCGGCGTAATGACAGAAGCAACTTTATACTCTCTGATACATTTTGCCAGTGTTTTAACCATTTTACAATCACCTCGTTATCATTGCTGAATCGTCCTCTCCGATATTATGCCGTATTTTATCCAGCACCTCAAAGAAAGTCTTCAGTTCGTCTTCACTGATGTCCTTTTTCAGCAGTTCCTCCTGCTTATTAAGCTGCGATAGCATCAACTGATATGCATCAAGTGCTTTTTGCGTCAACACCAGTTTTTTCAGTCTTGCGTCGCTGCTGACAGACAGCCTTGTAATATAGCCCTTTTTTTCCATCAGAGCGATCATATTCGAAACCGTGGAACGTCGCATGGAAAAACGTGCTTCAATATCCTTCTGAAAGATATCTTCATCGCTGTGTTCTGCTAAAAAGCCGATGATCCACCCGTTTTTACCGGTAGCTTCTTCCAACTGCTGACGAACCGGATTATCGCTGAAATCCCGTTTGAGCAGATTACCGATTCTGCCGATTTCAATACTGACGTATTTGCTGCCTCTCAAAAAAAGCCCTCCTTTCCTGCAATTCTTCCGCCAATTTGTTAGCTCACTAACTATTATAGCATACTGTATGATGATGTCAAGTATGATACAACATTCCTCAAAATCCTTTCTCCCATTCTACAGAATCCTTTTGTACTGCACTTGCAATCATACTGATAAACGCTTATAATAGTCTTACCAATGACCCTGCTGTTTCCTTCTGTGTCAGGAAAACTTATGCCACGGACTGTATGCTGTAAACTTGCACAAAACTATTCCTTTCCGTGTTGTGAGAGAAAAAGCGCCTGCAGGCAGAGCAGCCCTAAGCCCCTGTCAAAAGGCTTCCGCAGCATATCTCTGCCCTGTTCACCTAAGGATCATACAGACACATCTGCCACAGACAAAACGAACACATCCGTCTGCCTGTTCACGTATGGATCACACCGATATGGTCAGCCCGACCTCATGCACAGGCAGGTATAACCAATCACCGATGTCCCCCGGGTCTCGCCTGCCGGCTCGGTCGGTGCTTCTGCTTCGCAGAGGTGTCCACTGGACACCCGCACCCTCTTAGGTGGCGGGGGACATTCGGACTTTCAGTGGGGGTTATAATCCCCCACTGAAACCCCGAGGAGCTAAAGCTCCTGCGGTGAGGTTGGATCAATGCAGCCGATGTTAAGCGAGCTTGCATCGGGCTTTGCTCCGAGTTAAACCGGATCGGACAGCCGGGTTTCAGCCTGCTTTTCGGGCTGTCAACCTATTACACAAGGAGACGTTTATATGAAGCCAAAAGCAAGAAACGGCAAAGTGGATCTTCTGAAATTCATCTTTTCCATTGCCGTCATCATTTTTCATTTTGACAACGCTGTCAATTATCAGAACGAAATATTTACAAAAGGCTATATCGGCGTAGAGTTTTTCTTTGTAACTTCGGGCTTTTTATTCGCAAAATCGCTTTCAAAGGTGACTTACCAAAAAGAAACGCTGATTTCCTCCGGTGTTGCTTTTATGAAAAAGAAGTATCTGTCATTTTTCCCCTACCATTTCTTTTTCTTTGCAGCGACTTTTATCTATTGTATTGTCAAGTATCACTGGGCATTCAACAAAGCATTCACACAGTTGTTGAATTCCATTCCGGATTTTCTGATGCTGCGAATGAACGGCATCAGCAATCTGGCGCTTTTGGGACATGAATGGTACATTTCTGCCATGCTGATCGTCATGTTCATCTTCACGCCTCTTGCCATCAAGTACCGCAAAGCATTCCTGCATTATCTCTGTCCGATCCTGTGTATAGGACTGCTGGGCTTTTTGTATCAGCAGAAGCAGGACCTTAACTTTGTATCCCAGTGGACAGGCTTCTGTCAGGCAGGCATTCTGCGGGCTGCTGCAGAATTAGCGCTTGGCTGCGTATGCTATACCGTTTACGAAAGCGGTTTTCTGAATAAAATTCCGAAAGCAGTCCTGCTCATTGCAGAGCTTGGTTTATATGCGCTGATTCTCCTTTATGCTTCCCATCATTTCACGAAACTGAACGATTATACCATTCTGTTCTTGACAGCACCTGCCGTTCTGATATCCTTTACAGACAAGGCTTCCGTTGGATTTTTGAACAATCGCTTTGTTTATTTTTTAGGGAAGATCAGTTTTCCGGTTTATCTGTCACAGATCTTTGTCCGTCAGATTATCGCACCGATTCCCTTTGATTCTTACGCTCTGCACACGACTGTCTATGTTGCTGCCGTACTGATTGTTTCATGGATCTGTATGCTGGTAATGGACAACCTTCAAAAACTGCTTCGTTATCTGCGTTCCAGAAAGCAGGCGGTTTCATAATAAAACAATACCGGCGCCCTTGCTGATAAAACAAGGCGCCGGTTTATTATTTATTCGGACAGCAGTTCTCTGATGCGGTCAAATCTGTCGGAAAGATAAAGGTAACCAAACAGAGCCTCCAGACCCGTAGCCGTATGATAATCGGCAGGCGCTGCATTCTTTGGTGTGTGAGAGGTATGAGCATTGCGCCCTCTGCGAAAGATATCCGCTTCCTCTTCAGTCAGCAGCGCTTCAATTCTGTTATACAGCGCAGCCTGCGCTTCACATCGAACCCGCTCTACCTTAAGCTTGTTCAGCTCTTTGACAGGACGATTGGCTGAACAGACAATTTCTTCCCGTACATAAAGGTCAAAAACACCGTCTCCCACAAACGCCAGCGTCAAAGGACTGAGCTGCTTGGGATCACAATCAAATAATGTCAGTCTTGCCAATTTGCCGTCCTCCGTTATTCTACAAAATCAAATTCTATGTCGTACATACTGACAGTATCGCCTTCTTTAATGCCGGCTTCCTTCAACGCGTCAATCACACCGGAAGATATCAGCACCCTCTGGAAATACTGCAGTGATTCGGAATCGTCAAAATTGATGGTGCGAAGTACACGCAGCAGCCATTCGCATTCAACAAAGAATATGCCATCCTGCTTTGTCACCTTCACTTCCTGTCTGCCAATTTCCTCCTCAGCGATCATCGGCGCTTCCTCACGCTCATATTTGGTAATCGGTGGCAGCTTGGAGAGCTGATCCTGAATCGCTTTCAAAAGCGGTTCTGTCTGATAAGCGATTGCCGCCATAATCGGAAAAAACTGATACCCCTGCGCTTCAATATAGCGGCGAAAATCTTCTACGGTTTCATCGTCTGTCAGATCACACTTATTGGCTGCCACAATCATCGGTCTTTCAGCAAGCTCCGGATTGAACTTTTTCAATTCATTATTGATCGTTTCAAAATCCTGCTTCGGGTCACGGCCCTCGCTGCCGGACACGTCAACAATATGCAGCAGCAGCCGACATCTTTCCACATGACGCAGAAACTGATGTCCCAGACCCAGTCCGTCATGTGCGCCCTCAATCAATCCGGGAATATCCGCCATCACAAAGGAAGATTCCTCACCCATTCGCACAACACCAAGCACGGGCGTAATTGTGGTAAAGTGATAGTTTGCAATGATTGGTTTTGCCTCACTGACAACAGAGATCAGGGTAGATTTTCCCACATTAGGATAACCTACAATACCCACGTCAGCCAGTAGCTTCAATTCCAACTGTACTTCATAGCTTTCTCCGGGCATACCGGGTTTTGCAAAACGAGGCGTTTGTCTTGTAGGCGTAGCAAAATGCGTATTGCCGAAACCTCCTTTGCCGCCCTTAGCCACAATCACTGGCTCGCTGTCAGACAAATCGGCAAGAATCCTTCCGCTTTCGGCTTCTTTGACTACAGTACCCTTCGGCACACGAATGATCAGATCGTCGGCTTTTTTACCGTTACACCGTCCGCCCCTTCCATTCTCTCCTTTTTGCGCCGTATACTTTCTTTTGTAGCGAAAATCCGCCAGCGTAGACAAATTCGTATCTGCCACAAAAACGATATTGCCTCCTCTGCCGCCGTCACCACCGTCAGGACCACCGGACGCTACATATTTTTCTCTGTGAAAGGTCACGGCTCCGTCACCGCCGTCACCTGCTTTTATACTTATTTTCGCAATATCTACAAACATTCTCTCCAACCTCCTTTTTGTCAGGGTCTTGCCCTGAAACCCGCCTTTTGTCAGGGTCTTGCCCTGAAACCCGCCTTTTTGTCAGGGCTTTGCCCTGACAACCCACCAAGGGGCTCCTCGCCCCTTGGAACCCTCGGCAGGGAACCAGTTCCCTGCACCCGGATTTTTGTATGTTTATTAGCACAGCGCCGCTGATATCCCGTGTCCGACGGCTCTGCCGGATCTTAACCAACCAATTCCGGTACACAAACAGTTTTTCATACAGGCTCCGTACAGCCAGTCAAAAAAGCACAAGTGAGTCGGTCACTAAGCCGCTAAGCCCAAAGATTTCTTTGATTGCTTTTTGTCTGTATCCGGTCAGCTTTTACAGGGATTTGTTTTGACAAAAACCGAAGCTTCTTGTAATAGATATACGCTCGAAAAACACTTTCCGAAAAAAGGGGTATCCGGTAAAGCATCACCCTGTTTAACTCGGAGCAAAGCCCGATGTAAGCTCGCTTAACATCGGCTGCATTGATCCAACCTCACCGCAGGAGCTTTAGCTCCTCGGACTTTCAGTGGGGGATTATAACCCCCACTGAAAGTCCGAATGGCACCCGCCGCCTAAGAGGGTGCGAGTGTCCAGTGGACACCTCTGCGAAGCAGAAGCACCGGAGGAGTGCCTCCGGTGCGTGACCGCACTGGACGATTCGCAGGGACGTCCGCTAACGCTCCCTTGATTTCTACAACCAAAAAGCTCAGTCCGCGTACCAGACTCTCTGCAACACTCTGAACCCGCCGTTAATGTGACTATCGCAGGCAGAAAACTACCCCAAAGGCGGACACGGGTGCGGCAGGCGAGAACCGGGGGACATCGGTGATTGGTTATAGCTGCAGTACCCCCTTTGCAAGCAGGAAAAAACAGCCTGATCTATACCGAAGCCAGAGTCTTCCGTCTTACTTTGGGTCAGCAAAGAAATACCTTGCAAAAACTATGCGGCAAACCTTTCATCAGCAAAGAACAGACGCTCCAAAGTAATGGCAAGCAGCTTCCTGAAAAGCGTTTCATACAGAAACTGCTGCCCCGTCTTTACAGCCTTTAGTATTGCCGCAAAGAAAAAGAGCTCCGACTTTGTGCCGAAGCTCCGCTTGTCAAAGTGTATTACTGCTCTGTGGCGTAAACAGAAACCTGCTTGCGGTCACGGCCTAAGCGTTCGAACTTAACAACACCGTCGATCTTAGCGAACAGGCTGTCATCAGAGCCACGGCCAACATTGTTGCCGGGATGAATGTGTGTTCCACGCTGCTTTACCAGAATATTGCCGGCAAGAACAAACTGACCGTCAGCACGCTTTGTACCAAGACGCTTGGATTCGGAATCACGGCCGTTCTTTGTAGAACCGCCTCCCTTTTTATGAGCAAACAACTGAACATTGATTCTAAGCATTACCTTACACCTCCGTAGTTTTAACCGTTAAATATTGTGGATACTGCTCCTCCGTATTCAAAAGATGGAGCCTTAGTCCTTCCAGAAGTTCTTTACATTTTTCTGCATCTTTTCTGCCGATCCGGAACATCATATCGCCCTCATCAGCCTCTGCCTGTGCCTCTACTCCCATCACTTCCGTAATGGTATTGGCTGTCATATATGCAGCCGAAGAAACGAACGCACAAACAATGTCTTTTCCGGACTCTTCATATCCTGCATGACCACTGATATGATATCCTAACAGTTGGTTTCCCGACGCAAAAAAAACCGCTCTGATCATTATGCCTCGATAGACTCGATCTGAACCTTGGTGTAGAACTGTCTGTGACCCATCTTGCGCTTTTCGCTCTTTTTGGGCTTATAGGTAAAGACAGTGATCTTCTTACCCTTACCGGTCTTGATAACCTTACCGGTTACCTTTGCTCCGTCAACATAAGGAGCACCTACTTTGAATCCGTCGTCAGTGCTGACAGCAACTACCTTGAACTCAACAGTAGCGTCATTTTCAGCTTCAAGCTTTTCTACGAATACAACATCACCGTTAGCAACCTTGTACTGCTTTCCGCCTGTTTCAATAACTGCGTACATATTGGCACCTACCTGTTTATTAAACTCGCTACACCGGGCGGAGCATTTGCTCACTTGTCATGCCCGCAGTATGCGGCCTTATTATAATAGCATATCCTAACAGCCTTGTCAAGCACCGAAATGCAGAAAATATGCCCGAAACCGTGTCTGTATAACGGTTTGACGGACATTCATTTCCAATCCGCAAAGCTCCTCAGAATTTTTTCAGAAAAATAAGCCTTGTTTTTTTGGAAAGTGTATGATACAATAAATCTGTTATAAATAACTGTCCGTAGCACAGTTGGATAATGCATCAGACTCCGACTCTGAAGATCGAGGGTTCGACTCCCTCCGGGCAGGCTGAAAAGCCCCGTCACTATTGTGGCGGGGCTTGATTTTTATCTGACGATTGCCCGGTTTGCGGGGCTTGAATCTAATCTGACACATTCCCGGTTTTCAGATTTTCAGGTTCCATTCGTTCCGCTTTACAGCACCATTCCGCTCTGCTAAACGCATTTGAAGCGAATTCCGGCGTTGTATATCACAGCATCCGTCAAAAGCCGGAAAATGCAAGATAACCAATCACCGATGTCCCCCGGGTCTCGCCTGCCTGGTGCGGCAGCGTGACGCTGCACCCGTGTCCGCCTTTGGGGTAGTTTTCTGCCTGCGATAGTCACATTAACGGCGGGTTCAGAGTTTTGCAGAGAGTCTGGTACACGGACTGAGCTTTTTGGTTGTAGAAATCAAGGGAGCGTTAGCGGACGTCCCTGCGAATCGTCCAGTGCGGTCACGCACCGGAGGCACTCCGCCGGAGCTTCTGCTTCGCAGAGGTGTCCACCGGAGACCCGCACCCTCTTAGGCGGCGGGTGCCATTCGGACTTTCAGTGGGGGTTATAATCCCCCACTGAAACCCCGAGGAGCTAAAGCTCCTGCGGTGAGGTTGGATCAATGCAGCCGATGTTAAGCGAGCTTACATCGGGCTTTGCTCCGAGTTAAAAAATCGAAGGGAAGTCAATATGCCAATAGAAGCGTGTCTTTTGAGGATTCTGTATTGATGCAATTGATTCCTTTTGTTTTGCATGACCCGGTCAAGGGATTTTTACCGGAACAATTGAATTTATCAGCGCATTGATAATAAAGAAAACGGAATGGCAGTCGGAAGCACCGTTACTGCGGCGGTATGCAGTGCGAACGAACCGACAAAACACCCGGATATTTCCAATCTTTTACTTGCCAAGGAACATAAAACTGTGATATGATCATGCCATAGAGATTATGACAAAGAGGTCAACGGTATGAAAAACAAACTCATCTCCGTACGTTCCTCCTTCAGCAAAGGAAGATCGTCCGACAAAAACAACCGGATCATGAATGCAGCAGAGATACAAAGCCGCAAAAACAATCTTTCCGGCTGGCGGACAGCCATTATCCTGATTCCCCTGTTGATCGTTCTGCTGATAGCCGTTATTACAGTTCTGTTTGTCATCAGATACAATTCTGTCAAAAAAGAAGCCGCCGTAACGGAACCGTCTTATGAACATCTTTCTGTTCTGTCGGCAGAAAACAGCCAAAAAATGCTGATGCTGGTTTCTCCGAAAACGCCGCTGCCTGCCGACTATCCTCTAAAGTTGGCGAACTATCGGAACATCAGGGTCGATGAGCTGATTGTCAGTGATCTTGACGAGATGATGAAAAGCGCCGAAGCGAAGGGTATCCATCTGCAGCTTGCAGAAGGCTATCTTTCTGCAGAGGAACAGAACGAACGGTACGAAGACGAGGTGAGGCGGCTGATGGCAAGAGAAGGCAAAACAGCCATCAGAGCTGCCGAAGAAGCAGAACTGACCGCTCCTAAAAGCAATCATGCCGACGCCTGTACAGGACTTTCGGTACGGTTTCAGTCCGACAGCGATACAGATTTCACCGAATCGGAAGACTATTACTGGCTGATCACCAACGCCTACCGCTACGGCTTTATTCTGCGATATCCCGACAGCAAGCAGAAGTACACCGAGCATCATGCCGACCCCTGTCTGTTCCGCTATGTAGGAAAGAACAATGCCGCAAAGCTTGTCACGCTGGATATGTGCCTGGACGAATACCTGATTTATCTGGACGCCCGATGACCAAAGGAAGCGATATATTATGCAGGATTTTACCGAAAAATATACCCATGACAAAGACAATCGTCTGCTGCTCAGGCATATCAACGACCTGATCCGCCTTTCTCAAAAAGAATACTCCGTTACCTACTCTGCATTTCTGGATCCTGCCCAGCAGGCTTTGGTACTCTCTGTGGAAGAATTCAGAGGCTCAATCAGTATGGACGGCGGATATGAAGACGCCGAACGGCGCCTTTGCAGAATCAGAACAGATGAATACAATACCGACAGCGGTTTGCCTGTTGTACTCTTTACCGCCAGAGCAGGCATGAAAGACGCCCTGCTCTCTCACAGAGACGTTCTCGGCTCTCTGATGGGGCTTGGAATCCGCCGTGAAATGATTGGTGATATTCTGCCTGACGGCAGTCAGCCGCAGTTCTTTTGTCTGTCAGAGATTGCCGGCTTTATCGAACTGAACCTGACAAAAATAGGCAGACAGTCTGTCACACTCACAAGAAGCTCAACCGTCAACCTGCCCGAGCAGGCTTATGAGAACAAAACCGTCAACGTCAGTTCCCTGCGGTTAGACAGTGTGTGCGCCGAAGCCTTTGGACTGTCACGCACCAAGGCTGCCGAATGTATCCGCAAAGGATTGGCTGCTTTGAACTGGATTGTCTGTACAGATCCTTCTCACGAAGTCAAAAGCGGCGACAAAATATCTCTCCGTGGAAAAGGAAAGGCTGAAGTCGGAGACGTTTCGGGTATCAGCAAAAAAGGACGGTTGTTTTTGGAGATCCGAAAAAAAATATAACAGACGTCTATGCTTCCCGAATCTCACTATTCGGTTCGGTCGGTGCTTTCCGCATGGCAGAGGTGTCCGCCGGACAACCCCACTCTCTAAAAGCTATGAAACATACGTCCATCGTCAGTGGTTTATATTTCCCACACCGATGTCTGTTGACAACGACTCGCTCCAATCAAGCGAGTTCGTGGGAGCGAGTTCCTTGTATAAAACTATCATCACTGTTCATTTACGTAGTCGCCGCCTGTCAGTGTCTCCATATCATGTTGAAAAAGTCTGTCCGAAAGGGCAGGCTTTTTTTATTTCAAGTGGTAAAATGCATTTTTATCAACTGCTTTCACCTCGTGTCATCGTTTCATCAGTCGGAGAACCTGATCAGATGCTGAACCGACAGTCTTGCAGAGAATGCGTCAGCCCCTCATTCCTCTCATTACTTTCATACCGCTGCAAGCCATGACTGCCGGATATACACTGTTTTGAACAAGGGCAGTGTGATCCCGGCGCTCCTGACTTTTCCGTGTTCCTGACTTCTCTGTGTTTCTGACTTCTCTGTGTTGCCTGATAACCCTCTTCTTTTATCATCTTCCTTATTTTCACCATCATCACGAAGTTTTCATATACTGTAGAGAAAGATGAATTTTACCGAAATCATAGAAGCCGCACTTTGGAATACACGGCTTTTATGTTCTGATAATCCGGAGGAAGCATTATGAGTAAGATACAGAGCTTTGGCATCATCGGCGGAGATAAAAGACAGCTTTACTGCGGCAAATCCATGGAAAAGGACGGTTATCGTATTGTTTACAGCGGCTTTGAAAAAATCTGCGGTTCCTTTGACATTGACAACACTCCCTTTCTTACCGCCCTCAAAGAGTGTGACGCACTGATTCTCCCCCTGCCCTGCAGCAGAGACGGTAAAACAGTCAACTGTCCTTTGGCAGACACTCCTTTGGCAGTGGAAAACCTAAAAACCGTCATCGGTCAGAAACCTGTTTTCTGCGGAATGAAAAACAAGCTGACTTTTCATGATGAATGCATCTACGATTACGCAGAAGGAGAAGCCTTTGCCGTAGAAAATGCCGTTCCCACAGGAGAAGGCGCCATTGAACTGGCTATGAGAGAATATGACGGCACTATTCACGGCTCAAGATGTCTTGTAACAGGATATGGCAGAATCGGAAGAATTTTATCTGCCATGCTGAAAGGGCTGGGCGCCGATGTCACCGTGAGCGCAAGAAACGAAAGAGATCTGGCTTATATACGCTCGGCAGGAATGAAAGCGATTCATTCCGAACGGCTTGCCGGTCAGTTTGACCTGATCTTCAACACCGTTCCCCACGTATTGTTCGACTCCCGTACACTGGCGGCGTCTGCGGTCGGATCTGTTTTGATTGATCTTGCCTCTATGCCGGGCGGCGTCGACCATGAAGGCGCACAGCGACTGTCTGTGCCGGTGCTGCACGCTCTGTCCTTACCCGGAAAGGCTGCTCCGAAAACCTCGGGAATCATCATCAAAAATGCCGTTTATCACATCATCAGGGAGGAAGGATTATGAAGGACCTTCGAGTAGGCTTTGCCATGTGCGGCTCGTTCTGTACCTTTGACAAGGCGCTGACTCAGATGGAACTGCTCGTCAGGAACGGATATCAGGTTTTACCCATTATGTCCGGCAACGCCGCCTTTACAGACACTCGCTTTGGCAATGCCGCAGAAATACGTCAAAAAGTAGAAACCCTTTGTCAGAAAAAAATCATCACCGACATCAAAGACGCAGAACCCATAGGGCCAAAAAACATGACGGATATCATGGTAGTTGCTCCCTGTACCGGCAACACCGCCGCCAAGCTTGCTCACGCCATCACCGACACACCTGTTACTATGGCTGTCAAGTCACACCTTCGTCAGCAAAAACCCGTTCTTCTGTGTATCGCCACCAATGACGCTCTGGGCGCTTCTGCACAGAATATCGGAAAACTGCTGAATACCCGTCATTATTATTTTGTTCCCTTTGTTCAGGACGATCCTGTCAAAAAGCCAAATTCACTGGTAGCCGATTTTCAGCAGCTTCTGCCTGCTATGAAAGAAGCTCTTCTGAACCGGCAGCTTCAGCCTTTGCTGGCATAAAAAAGCGGCAATACAGACCCTTTTCAGGATCCGTATTGCCGTTTTTTACTGTCGTTTGAAACAAATCAGTTGCCGCTATCCGCCGCTGAAGCCGCTGACGACTCCGTTACGGATATAAGACTGCTTTGCTGGCTGTTCTGATTATATACTTTATCCTTCACTATGTCCTCACCCACAACTTCTCCTGTTGTTGTCAGGTTCTTCGCTGCGTCTGCAGGATAAGTCTTTTTCAGATCATTCGCATCAACAAAGACGATCTTTCCGTTTTCATACTTGCTGTCAACATTAAAGGTGTATACACCGTGTGCGTCCTTTTCCATACGGTAATTGCTCTTATCCTTCTGCTCATATACAGACTTGAACTCGTCAGTTGAATTGTACGGAATAGCGCATACTCTTTCAGACCAGCCATCCGGTTTTTCAAATGAAATGGGCAGCGGTTTTTTGAACAGTCCGCTGAACGCAAAGATATAAACCGCTATACCGATCAGCGCAATAACAAGAATAATGACGAAAACAATCGGAACAATGTTTTTGTTGCCTGATTTTGGCGCTTTGACAACATTGACATTGGATACACGAATCTGCTTGCCGTCAAATTTCATCGGCTGAACCTGTACCTGCTCGGCATTTTTCAGCAGATCCTCCGTTTCATTGGTTTCAAAGCTGTTTTCTTCACCTTCTTTGATCTGTCTCTGAAGGTTTCTTACGTAAGAATCTGTATCAAAGTTAGGATCGGTCGGAGCCTGCTGCGGCGGAAGATTCTGAAGTCTTTCACCTGTTGCGGTAAACTCGGCAACCTCTTGTTCAATAGGCTGCAATTCAACCTTTCCCGGTCTGCGGGACTGCTGAGGTCTTTGCTGCTGCGGCTGCTGGGACCTCTGTTGCTGAGGTCTTTGCTGCTGCGGCTGCTGAGGTCTCTGCTGCTGCGGTCTTTGCTGCTGCGGCTGCTGAGATCTTTGCTGTTGTGCTCTCTGCTGCTGCGGTGCCGCCTGCTGTACAGGCTGCTGGGGTCTCTGCTGCTGAGGTCTTTGCTGCTGCGGCTGACCGTTTGAGAACTCATTTGGATTAGAAGACCATTGTCTTTGTGTACGCTGAGGTCTTGCAGACTGCTGCGGTACTGCCTGCTGTACGGGCTGCTGAGGCCTTGCCGGCTGCTGTGGCACCTCCGGCTGTACGGGTATCTGCGCTCTCACAGGCTGCTGTGGTGCTGCCTGCTGTACAGGCTGTTGTGTATTATGATTAAATTCATTCGGATCATTTGACCACTGTCTTTGTGTACGCCGGGGTCTTGCCGGCTGCTGCGGCACTTCCGGCTGTACGGGCATCTGCGCTTTGACAGGCTGTTGTGGTGTTGCCTGCTGAACAGGTGGTTGTGTATTATGATTAAATTCATTCGGATCATTTGACCACTGTCTTTGTGCACGACGGGGTCTTGCCGGCTGCTGCGGCACCTCCGGCTGCATGGGCATCTGCGCTCTCACGGGCTGCTGCGGCACCTCCGGCTGTACGGGCATCTGCGCTTTGACAGGCTGCTGTGGTGTTGCCTGCTGAACAGGTGGTTGTGTATTATGATTAAATTCATTCGGATCATTTGACCACTGTCTTTGTACACGACGGGGTCTTTCAGGCTGCCGCGGCACTTCCGGCTGCATGGGCATCTGCGCTCTCACAGGCTGTTGCGGCACCTCCGGCTGTACGGGCATCTGCGCTCTCACGGGCTGCTGCGGCACTTCCGGCTGTACGGGCATCTGCGCTCTCACGGGCTGCTGCGGCACTTCCGGCTGTACGGGCATCTGCGGCTCAACGTCTGCTCCGGGATAATCCGGCAAAGCATCTTCAATGACTTCACTACGAATCGGTTCAAGGCGTACGGCTGGCGTATTGCGAATTTCTTCAATCGTCACCTCATGCTCAAGCTGCATCGGCGGAAGAACGGTTGCCTCCTGCTCCTTAGGCAAGGGGGTAAGCGGTACGGCAGGCGTATTGGCAATCGTCGCTACCGAAACAGGCTTGTCAAGCTGCATCGGCGGAAGCTGCGTATCGGCTCCTTCTCCCTGCTCGGGCATATAGGGAAGATTATCTGTTTCGCTGACTTTATCTGCAATATCTACCTGAGGCTTTGCCACGGTTTTTTGCTGGAATTTTGCAAAAATTCCGTTGCTCTGCTGCGCTCTGCGTGCGGCGGCAGCTTCTCTTGCACGCTGCTCTTCGGCAAGCTTTGCCTGTTCTGCAGCGGCTCTGGCTTCGGCAGCCAGACGGGCAGCCTCGGCAGCCCTGGCTTGTTCTTCGGCAATGCGGGCCTGCTCAGCAGCAATGCGGGCTTCCTCTGCTGCCTGCGCCTCTGCAGCCAGACGGGCTTCTTCAGCAAGTCTTGCTTCTTCAGCCTCCTGCATTTCCTGCTCGATTTGCTCTCTGGTCTTCCCTAACTTCATGCTGTATCCGCAATAAGGGCAATCTTCGTCATTATTGATTCTCGGATTCGCACAGTTCGGGCAGTTGATTAACAATGCCATAGCAAAATCTCCTCTATGTCAATTTTTTAGTAATCGAAATGTACAAAATGTACACTTATAACCATATAATATTATAGTATATTTTATATTTCTCGTCAATCTTTTTAATACATTCAATTTATTTTTATCACATTAGCTAAATTTCGGCAGATAATTTTTATAATTTTTTTCAAACTCTTGTTTTCATTCAGCAAAAACACACCCGGACGGACCGCTTTTTCAAAGCGGTCCATGCCCAAAACAGCCGCATTTTAACAGGTACTGTCAGAAAAATGTTGTAAAAGCGCAAAATCTTATGCAATCTTACCATAGAAAAATGTATAAATTTATTGCATTTTACTTGTTGACAAACAACAAGGGAATAGTTTATAATGTTACGGTATCGTAATGACACAAACCCCTGCCTTAGGGCGGATGGGAGGGAAGATAAATGGCTGAAATCCGTATTAAGGATAACGAATCTCTCGAGAGCGCACTCAGAAGATTTAAAAAGCAGTGTGCCAGAGGCGGCATCATCGCCGAGGTTCGTAAAAGAGAAGCTTATGAAAAGCCTTCTGTAAAGCGTAAAAAGAAGTCTGAAGCTGCTCGTAAGCGTAAGTACAAATAATCAGGTTTGTATTTTACACAGAAATTTAAGGATATTTCCGTTTTGTGCAGCGGAGAGTTTGCTTCGGCAGACCTTCCTGCCCTGTCGGAGATATCCTTTTTTGTTAACAAACAACGGAAGGAACGATTCTATGAGCCTGCTTGATCCCACCATAGCACTGCGCCATGTTACAGACATCACTCCCGAGCTGCTTGACAAGCTGGGGGTTGATACGATCCTGCTGGACGTTGACAATACACTTGCACCCCCTACCTCCAAAATTCCGTTCAAGGGCGTGCAGGATTGGATAGATTCCGTTAAGAAAACCGGCGTCAAAATCATTATCTGCTCCAACAACTATTACAGCCGTATCAAGCCCTTTGCAGACAGCGTCGGACTGGACTGTGTTGCGATGAGCATGAAACCCTTCCCTTTCGGCTTTAACAGAGCTAAGCGCCGTCTGAAAGAAAAACCACAGTCCGTTCTCGTGGTAGGCGACCAGATTTATACCGATATTCTGGGCGCCAACTTAGCCGGCATGAAATCCGTATTGCTCCGCAGACGCTCCAAAGAACACGGCTGGTCCATCAGGCTGCGGCGAAGAATGGAACATAAAAAACGTATGCAAATCAGGAAACTCAGCAAGGAGGAACATCATGTCAGTAAAAGACACCAAAAAAATCGACGGAATGGGCATTGAAGAAGCCACCAATACACTGGTATTCCTGATTACCGACCCTTTTCCGTGGAACGTGCAGGAATATCAGCATCTCAAAGCCATGCAGACAAAAATCAACAACTACGTGGGCTATATCGAGCATCAGGATTACCGCACCGCCTACGGCAGCAGAAAATTCAGCCGTTTCCGCATTGAAACAGCGCTGAAATTCGCACCTACCAAAAACGGCAGGGCTTTTTTTGAAGCAGGAAAAAAACAGCTTGAAAAACGCAATATAGATTTTGTCTATACGGTTGTGGATCAAAACAAAAAGGAGAATGCTTCCGAATGAAAAAAATATTGTTTTTACTGGGTCCGAATCTGAATATGGTAGGGATTCGTGACAAAAAGATTTACGGTGCCGAAACCGCCGAGAGCATTAACGCCGAAGTACAAAAAAGAGCCGCAGAACTGGGGCTGGAACTGGAAATCTTCCAGTCGAATCACGAAGGCGATCTTGTTGACAAGATACACGAGGCTTACGGCAGCAAAGACGGTATTATCATCAATGCCGGCGCTCTGACCCACTACAGCTATGCGCTGCACGATGCGATTGAAGCTGTATCGGTTCCCACCATAGAAACCCATATGTCCAACATCTACGCAAGAGATGAATTCCGGCACAAATCCGTCATCTCGGCAGTGTGCGCCGGCTGTATTGCAGGGTTTGGCAAACGTAGCTATTTTCTGGCGCTGGAGGCTTTTGCCGAAATGCTGAACTGACAACGAGGAGGCAGAATACAATGAATAACCGATTATCCGCTCTTGTCATGCTGCTGCCGCAGAATGTCGACGCTGCTCTGATCATTTCCGAAACCAACCGTCGCTATTTCACGGGATTTGTGTCTTCGCTGGGATATTTGTTCGTCACAAGAGAAAAATCCGTGCTTTTAGTAGATTCCCGTTATGAAGAGGCTGCCCGTAAAACGGCTGTTGACTGTGAAGTCGTTCGCTTTCAAAAGCTGTCGGACAGCATAAAAGAGGTCGTCACACAGTACAGGCTGAAAAATATACTGCTGGAAGGCTCCGCTTTTACCCTCAACGAAGCCGAGCATATCGGAAAAATGCTTGAAGACGCCGGTGCCGCCTCCATTAAAAATGCGGAGCTTGACAAATACATCAGCCGTCTCCGGGTGATTAAAACCTCAGACGAGATCGGCAAAATGCTTCATGCACAAAGACTCACAGAGGAAGCCTTTACCGAAACCATCAAGCTGATCAAGGAAGGCGTAACAGAGCGGGAACTGGCGCTGGAACTGGAATTCCGTATGAGAAGAGCCGGCGCAGACGGCGTATCGTTTGATTTGATCGTACTTGCCGGCAACAAAACTTCTATGCCTCACGGCGTTCCCGGTTACAATCCGGTTCACAACGGCGATTTTGTCCTCTTCGACATCGGCGCTACCGTTGACGGCTATCACAGCGATATGACCCGTACCGTCGCCTTCGGCAAGGTCAGCGCCATGCAGCGCAGAATCTACCAGACCGTTCTTCAGGCACAGAAAAACGGGCTTGACGCTGTCAGACAGGGGGCAAGCTGTCACGAGGTTGACAAGGCAGCCCGCTCTTATATCGACGAGGCAGGCTACCAGGGAATGTTCGGTCATTCCACCGGTCACGGCGTGGGACTGGATATTCACGAATCCCCTTCTGTTTCGCCCGACAACAATTATATACTGCACAGCGGCATGGTCATCACCGTAGAGCCGGGCATTTACGTTCCCGGAAGATGCGGCGTACGAATTGAAGATATGGTCGCCGTCACCCGGGACGGCTGCATCAATCTGGCAACACTGCCCAAAGAGCTGATTGAGCTATAATTCAGCATTCTTTACCATTACAATACAGGTTTTCACCGCTTTTCGGAGCACGTTCTCTGCAAAGCGGTGCTTTTTTGTGCATTTATGGAGCAGGTTCTTTTTGTTCCTCTTATACTGTTATTATATAAAAAGAAGACAAAATGAAAAGTTTCGCCAAACTTTTCATTTGAATGCTCAGTAGTTTATTGTTTATTCCTCAATCATCGTTTCGGGTGTGTCAGTGGGGCTTCGGGGGCTTTGCCCCTGGCTTCCATTGCTTCATTTTTTAGTTGTCTGTTATATATTTGAGAATAGTATTACATTAATAATAAATAGGAAAAGAAAGTACCATACAGACCAACACCTCAGATGTTCACCCGCTTATCAACGTACAGTGCGGCTTTTTCGCTTTGGGTTATCACATACCCCGCAGGTTTTGTACACAACAGGGGCTGTGAGAATAAAATTCTTGCATTTTCTGTGTGCTTATAGTATAATGGTGTATGTGTATAGGGCTGTTAGTGTGATTACAGTTTTATTCAGGCAGTTTTTAACTTAACTATTTCCGAAACAGGAGGACTATTTTTATGATTACAGCAGGCGATTTCAGAAACGGCGTTACCTTCGATATGGACGGACAGGTAGTGACCATTATCGAGTTCCAGCACGTTAAACCCGGCAAGGGCGCAGCTTTCGTTCGTACAAAAATCAAGAATGTTATCACCGGTGCGGTTGTAGAAAAAACCTTCAACCCCAACGATAAATATCCTACCGCTTTCATCGAGAGAAAGGATATGCAGTATCTTTACAACGACGGCGACCTTTATTATTTCATGGATAACGAAACTTACGAGCAGATTCCGATCAGCAAGAGCGTTCTCGGCGACAACTTCAAGTTTGTAACCGAAAACATGGAATGTAAGATTCTGTCCTACAAGGGCAACGTTTTCGGCGTTGAGCCTCCTACATTCGTTGTTCTTACCGTTACTCAGACAGATCCCGGCTTCAAGGGCGATACCGCTACTAATGTAACAAAACCCGCTACGCTTGAAACCGGCGCTGAAATTAAAGTTCCCCTGTTCATCAATGAGGGTGATCAGATTCAGATTGACACCAGAACAGGCGAATATATGTCAAGAGCATAATGAAACTACAAGGAAAAAGGAATGACTTTGAATATGAAAATTACCGAAAAAGCAGCGTACATCAAGGGTCTGGCAGAAGGTCTGGAGCTTGATCCCAAGGACAAAAACACCAAAATCCTCAAAGCGCTGATTGATCTGGTACAGGAAATGGCCGAAGAAGTAACCGAACTGGAACAGTGCTATGACGATGTTTGCGATCAGATTGACGCACTGGACGAAGACCTGGCAGGCGTTGAGGATCTTCTGTATGAAGACGAAGACGACGAAGAGGAAGACGAAACAGAAAGCTGCAATTGCTTTGACGATGACGCCGCCTACGAAGTAACCTGCCCCACCTGCGGCACCGTAATCGGTCTGAATGAAGACGACCTGAAGGAAGACGGCATGACCTGCCCTTCCTGTGGTGAAACCCTGGAGTTCGATTATGACGAAGACGAGCTTGACGATCCCGATGAGGATACTCAGGCCGCCGACGAGGAATAATTGACCAAAGCAAAGTTGCGGAATCTTGCAAACGCAGGCAGGATTCCGCTTTTTGGTTATTGTCAGTACAAAGCAGCAGGCTGCTTTGCAACAGAAAGAGAGGCTTTGAAATGCTGTTAAGTATTATTCGCTCTCACGGGGCAGATTTCCTAACAATATTAACGTATATTTTGTCAGTGCTGATGATTATTTTTCTCGTGAATCCTCTGCACGAATGCGCCCACGGCTTTGTCGCTTACAAACTGGGCGACAGAACTGCCAAAAACATGGGCAGGCTGACCCTGAATCCTCTGGCGCACATAGATTACATGGGCGCTCTGATGATGCTTCTGGTTGGCTTCGGCTGGGCAAAGGCTGTCCCTGTCAATCCCCGCAACTTCAAAAAGCCTAAGGTCGGCATGGCTCTCACAGCCCTTGCGGGACCTGTGTCCAACCTGCTGGCTGCCATTCTCGGTGGACTGATCTACAATGGAATTTATACCATTCTGATCAAAAAAGGAGATCTGATCTATTCTCACGAACTGAATGCCTTTTTTGCATCCGTTGACTATGACCCGGGATTCCTCAAATATATTTTTCTTTTTCTGCAATATTTTATTCTGATCAATATTTGTCTGGCAGTTTTTAACCTGATTCCCATACCGCCTCTGGACGGTTCAAAGATTCTTTCGGTCTTTTTGCCGGACAGAATTCTCTATAAAATGCAGCAGTATGAAATGTACTTTTCCATTGCATTATTTGTCCTGATTATGGCAGGCGGTCTTTCCATGTTCCTGACGCCTGTACAAGACTGGCTGTATGATGCAATCAATCAACTGACACAACTGCCTTTCAGATGGGCATGGTGAGCAGCAGATTTTAGCATGGAGTGTGGATGATCATTGAATTCGGAAAAAATATCGTATAAGTTAGATGTGTTTGAAGGACCGCTGGATCTTCTTTTACATCTGATTGAAAAAAATAAACTGAATATCTACGATATCCGCATTTCGGAGCTGCTGGAGCAGTATATGGAACACATTCACCTGATGCAGGAGCAGGATCTCGATGTCGCCGGCGATTTTCTGACCATGGCGTCTCATCTTGTCCAGATAAAGTCCGCTATGCTGCTGCCAAAATACGAAGAAGCGGAAGAAATGCGAAAAGAGCTTTCCGGTCAGTTGATCGAATACCGCAAATGTAAAATGATCGCCGGTGTTCTCTCGGAACTGGTCAGCTTTGACAGCTTCTGCCGTGAACCGGAAAAAATCAAAGCCGATATTACCTACCGGCGCACGCATCAGCCGGATTATCTGATTGTTGCCTATCTTTCTGCCGTGGGACGAGGCAAGGCAAAAATTCCACCCTCTCAGGATGCTTTTTCGGGCATCGTTGCACGCAGAATCGTGTCTGTCAGCGCCAAGATTGTCAGCGTCATCGGTAAACTGAAGGACGGCAGCGAAAAAAGCTATCGCTCTATGTTCGACAACGTCACTGACAAAAGCGATCTGGTAGCAACCTTTCTGGCAATTCTGGAACTGGTGAAGGACAAAAAAGTACGAATACACGGCGACGGCGATGATTGTAAACTAATGCTCATCAGCGGCGATGAAGGTGAAAAAGAATGGAACGAAGAAAACTGAAAAGCACAATTGAAGCCATCATATTTGCCTGCGGTACGCCGGTAGAAACAGAACGTATTGCTCAGGCTCTTGAACTTTCGGAAGATGAGGTTACGGCTCTTTGCGACGAGCTGATGCAGGAATATGAAGAAGCCGAAAGAGGCATTCGGATCGTCAGGCTCAACAACAGCTATCAGATGTGTACCCCGGAAGAATTTGCCGAACCGATTCGTACCGTCATGGATCTGAAAAAGAATACGCCGCTTTCGCAGGCCGCCGCAGAAGTGTTAGCAATCATCGCCTATAATCAGCCTGTCACCAAAGCTTTCATCGAGCAGGTCAGGGGTGTCGACTGTTCCGGCGTTATCTCCGGTCTGATTGCCCGTCAGCTCATCGAGGAGCAGGGGCGTCTGGAGCTGCCCGGAAAACCCCTTGTCTACGGAACCACGGAACATTTTCTGCTCTGCTTTAACCTGTCTTCTTTGCAGGATCTTCCGCCTCTGCCGGAAAGTGATGACGACGATGATAGTGATAATAACGATGATGAAAACCGGGATTCCGACAGTGACGCCGATGATCCTGACGGTCCTGAGGGTTCCGGCGGCAGCGGCGGCTTTGATGACAGTCATACGGATGACGGTCCAGACAGCGACGCTTCCGATGATGATTCCGGAAATGACGGCAGCTCTTTGCCGGAAAACAACTCCGCCGATTCTGCCGGCAGTGACATGGAGCCTTCCGTTCAGCAAAATGCCCCGGCGCAGATCATTGTACGAAAACCCGCCGGCAACAGCTCTGACAGCAGCGGTGAAACCGTCAGGATTCTGAACGGTATGCCGAAAAAAAAGCCCCGACCCTCTGCCTTCGACAGATTTTTGCAGGGTACGGCAAAGCTGATCCGTCAGGCGGAAAAAACCGATCTTCAGGAATATACCTCTCGCCTTGTCAACAAAGTCGTGAAGCCGGTGGTGAAAAAGGTACTGGTTCCTGCCGTACAGCACGCCCCTAAGCCCGTTGTGGCAGAAGCGCTGCTGGTAACCGCAGCCGCAGTATCCGTTACGGCTGCCGCTGCGCTGACAGTTGCGGCGATCAAGGCACTGTCTACTACCGCAAAATTGATTTTTGCCGCTCTTTTGGTGGCTTTTGTGGCAAAGCATACTGCCAAGCCCGTTTATTATGATCAATCCATGACAGAACAGGAAGATGCATTATGAATGTGTTTTTGCTGATACTTGCCGGTATCATCATTCTCATACTGCTGCTGCTTTTCTGTCCCTTTGTCATCAAAATCCGCTTTGAAGACGAAGTAAAATTAAAGGTCGGCTATCTGTTCCCCGTTTTGACCATAAGACTCGACAAACAGGAAACAGATCCGGAAAAGCTGAAAAAAGCAGAGGAAAAAAAGCATAAAAAAGAAGAGAAAAAACAGCGTAAAGAAGAAAAACGAAAAGAAAAACTCAGAAAAAAAGGCATTGATCCGGATCAGGAAAAAGAAGAAAAAAAACAAAATCCGCTGCTGCAGCAAATTAAGAGCAAGGGACTGGAAGGCATTATTGAGCTGCTGAAAGAACTGGTGCGTATCCTCGGATATCTGATGAAAAAGATCACCGATCATCTCGTCATCTCTCAGATGGATCTGCAGCTTGACATCGCCACCGAAGACGCAGCACAGACGGCACTGAACTGCGGCTATGCCTGCTCTACCGTTTTTCCGCTGATTTCCTTTATCGAACAGCACGTCAAAAAATGCCGCCACCGTGAACAGATCATTCCGGTGTTTACAAAGACAGAAACTAAAGTGCATTTTTTGCTCAAGGCACGAATTATGCCGTTTTTTATCCTGAGCGGCGCTCTCGGCTCCTTGATAAAGGCGCTGAAAGCTCTTGCAAAATAATTCAGGATATATTATAATACTATCACTATGGCAAATGACTGCATACGCAGTTGATGAATAATAAAAAGGCGGTGTTTATCATGAGTGATCGTCCCATAGAAGGTCTTATGGACACTACACTTGATAAAATTAAACAAATGGTTGATGTCAACACAGTCATCGGCTCTCCTATCTCCACTCCCAACGGCACAACCGTTATCCCCATCTCAAAGATCATGTACGGCTTTGTTTCCGGCGGGTCTGAGTTCAATCCCAAAAAGGCAGAAGAAAAAAATCTCTTCGGCGGCGGCGCCAGCGCAGGCGTTACCATCACCCCCATCGCTTTTATTGCGATTACCAAAGATGATGTCAAGCTGCTGAACGTCAGCAATTTCAAGGATACCGGCGACAGAGCTGTCGGTATGGTTCCCGAGCTTCTGGACAAGATTATCTCTCTGTTCAAGAAGGACAAGAAAAACGACGATTCGTCAGATGTCGCAGACGCTGCCGCTGATGACGAAACGGCTGCTGACGCTTCCGAAGAATAATCATTGCCGATTCATGAAGCTGCCTGCCCTGTGCATATATTTTTAGCAAGAAAGGGCGGGTGGTTTTTTGTTTATTCAACGCATACTTTCACTGGTACTGACCTGTTTTGTGGTGTTTTACACAATCGCCTTTGGCAAGGTTTCTGCCGCCGCTGAACGTCAGGCCCCGACGCTCAGCGCAGAATCCGCTATTGTGATGTGCGCTGATAACGGCGCCGTACTGTTTGAAAAAAATGCCGACCGGCAAATGGCAATCGCCAGTATTACTAAAATTATGACAGCACTGATTGCGCTTGAATATGTTCAGGTCAATGACCGTGCCGTTTGCTTTACGGAACAAATGACGGCTGAAGGCTCCAGTATGTATCTCAAACCCGGCGACACACTTCGTCTTTCCGAACTGGTAAAGGGTTTGATGGCTGTATCCGGCAACGACGCTGCCAACGCTCTTGCCGTAGGAATTGCCGGCAGCAAAGAGAAATTTGCTATGATGATGAACCAAAAAGCCGCTTTGCTGGGTATGACGCATACACATTTTGTCACTCCCTCCGGACTTGATGATGACAACCACTATTCCACCGCACGGGACATGGCTTTGCTGTGCTGCTATGCCATGGATCAGCCGCAGTTTGCCCGTATCGTTTCTCAACAATCACTGACCGTCAGCTTTGTTTCACCGGAAGGCAAACAGCAGTACTGTAAAAATCATAACCGTCTGCTGTCACTGTATCCGGGCTGTATCGGTATTAAGACCGGCTTTACCAAAAAAGCAGGACGTACCCTTACCTCCTGTGCAGAAAAAAACGGCGTTCGTCTGATCGCCGTTACACTTAATGCGCCTGACGACTGGAACGATCACGCCGCATTGTTTGACTTCGGTTTTTCCGGTACAGAACAGATCACTCCTGTTCATGCCGCCGACCGCTTTCAGCTTCCCGTGGCAGGCGGCGAATGTGATACCGTAACCGTAAAGCCTTCTCAGGAGCGTTCCCTCACCCGTATCATCAACGATCCGGATTCACCGGAAACCGTATTGTATCTGCCCCGCTTTATTTATGCTCCCGTTCCGGCGGGTACTGTTGTGGGAGAAGCTGTTATATACTATAAAAAGAAAAGAATTTCTGTCAGTCTGGTGACGGCAGACGCTGTCAGAATGCAAAAGGAAGATGACTAATGGATAACAAGGATAAAATCAGAGTACAAAAAATCATTGCAGATGCAGGTCTTGCGTCACGCCGAAAAGCCGAAGAGCTGATTGAAAAAGGTGCCGTTACCGTAAACGGTCAGCGCTGTCATTTAGGCGATAAGGCGGACCCCGCAAAAGATAAAATTGTTGTGGCAGGCAGAGAAATCCGGCTTAGAAAAGACGCCAAAAAATACTATATCATGCTGCACAAGCCCCGTGGATTTATCACAACCATGAGCGACGAGGGCGGCAGAAAATGCGTTGCCGAGCTGGTTGACGAGGTTCCCGCCCGCCTTTTCCCTGTCGGACGACTGGACAAGGATTCCGAAGGAATGCTGCTGATGACCAACGACGGCGACTTTGCCAATATGATCAGTCACCCTTCCACCCACTTTGCCAAAACCTATCGGGTCACTGTCCATCCGCATATCACAGAAGAACAGTTGACCGCACTGACCACCGGCGTTGTAATTGACGGCAGAAAATCCATGCCGGCTTCCGTGCGTGTTGTGACAAGCGAAAAAGAACGCACCGTACTGGAAATCGTACTGGAAGAAGGCAGAAACCGTCAGATTCGTAAAATGTGCGAGGCAATCGGTCTGGAGGTTGCCAGACTCAAAAGAACCGCTATCGGACCTGTCAAGCTGGGTATGCTGCAGCCCGGAAAATTTCGTGAACTGACAGCAGATGAAATGCGGGCGATCCGTGCCTATCAGACCAAGCTGCAAGCCCGCAAAAGCAAGAACTAATGTACAGGCTCAGCCCTTGTCCATGAATCGTCAATCATTAAAACCGCATGGATTACCTTTTGACAGCGCTTTGCTGTTTCACTTGTCACAAACCTGTCCGCTCCTGTGCAGAGGTTTTCTCTCGCAGGAGCGGTTTTGATTTCCTGTCTGAGATGTCCTTTGCTATTCAACAGAAAATACGGCTGACTGCCGGTTTTCATCATGTTCTGATCCTCGGCAGAGAATGTCCAAACCACCGCTTTTGTTATGTGTTTTTAATCTCGGCAGAGAATGTACAAACCGCTGCTTTCATTATGCTGTTTGCTGTTTCACTTGTCACAAGCCTGTCCGCTCCTGTGCAGAGGTTTTCTCTCGCAGGAGCGGTTTTTCGTTACTTTCCTGTTCAAGGGTATCAAAAAGCCGTCAAATCCGCACAAGGCACTTTTGTTCTTCTTTACCGGATATGCAAAAATCAATTTTCTATCGAAGCATTGCTGTTCATGAGATGAAGATATTGTAATTACAGCCAAATATTTATCACAAATAATAAGATTATTGACAGTTTTGTATTGTAATAATATGATAATATCGCATAGTGGAAAATATTTGACTATTTTACGCTAATTCCAATCGAATGATTAATGATTCAGAAAGGTGAGTGATCTTTAATGAAAAGAAAGAATTGGAAAAGATCTTTGGCAATCCTTCTGTCTGCCCTGATCGTTTCTTCGGGTACGGCCGTCTTGTCACTGAACGCAAATGCAGCCTCTCCGGTCAGAATCCTCGGAGATGTCAACGGCGACGGTATGGTCTCCGTAACGGATGCTTCCGCAGTGCAGAATTATGCCAACGGTTCTACGGATGCCATTGGCAAACAGTACCTGAGAGAGGCTGATGTTGACGGAAACGGTACGATTGACGCAGTTGATGCAACAAGTATCCAGAACTACGTCTCAGGTCAGACTGTTTCCTATCCCATCGGTCAGCCAATGCTGATGATTACCAGATTTGAAGCGTCTCCAAACCCCACCAACCCTTTGTGGAGCAGCAGCTTCTCTCTGCAGACGGAATACGGAACCCTACAGAATAATCAGCTTAAAAAGGCTGTCATTACCATCAAGCAAAGCGGTCAGATTATTCAGACCATTGACTATCTGACGAATCCGGGCAGAACCTTCACAATAGAGAATAATGACGGAACCCCTTACGGTGTTTATACGGCGGTAGCTGAGGTTGAAGACTGGAGGGGACAGACGGATACCCAGACTATTGAGTTTGACATGGAGGGCAGCTATATCGGTGATGTCGGGATTGAAACAGATTCCCCCACAGGCACTCCTACAGTGGGAATCCCCGTTAGGTTTACTCCTGAGGGCTATAATATCCCCCAAAAGTATGATCACTATATGTCAAGAATCATGACCGTCAAGAAAGACGGAAAAGTGGTCGCAACTGCCAATGACTCGTATTCGAGCACCCCCCTTACATGGACGCCCCAAGAAACAGGCAACTATACCGTCACCTTCACAATGAGCGGCTACGGCGGCGGCACTGCCACAAAAACCATTGCTGTTTTTGTTTGTGACGAGATGAATGTTTCCGTATCTCTGAAAGAAGGCTCCCAGATTCCCTACGGCGTGGCTATTCCTGTTGAGATCACGGTTGAGGGCGCTAAGCCCCCTCTCACCTATGAGGTTACCAAAAACGCTGCAACAGCAGGAAGCGATTATTTGATCACTCACTCGAATAACAACAACATCTTCAACATTCAGGCGGGTCATCCCACGGTAACCTGTAAGACAGATATCAAAGTAACGGACGCTCTGAACCGTGTCTATACAAAGACGTTTAACTATGTCAGCACCAACATTTATGTGTCGTCTGTCGATTTCAGCAAGAAAAACGCAAAACCCGGCGAAACGATCAACATCTCCTCTACAGCCAACAGCATGGGCATTATGCCTATTTCGGCAAGATATTCTATCCAAAAGCCTGACGGTACAACCGAAATAATCGGAACACTCGGTTCTCTTACCACGCCCTGGACGCCTTCCGTGGCAGGTGAATACACCATTACCTCAAACTTTGTTTACGGCAGCTCTAACTTGTATCTTCCCGCCTTCAGTACCAAAACTGTCACCTATACGGTAGCAGAAAGCGATCTTTCTGCCAATCTCAGTTATACGCCGACCAGTTCCGTGCCGACAGGCTATTCTGTCACACTCAAGGCTGGCGCCAATGGCGGTTCCGGTCATTATCAGTACCGGTTCGGTTACACCGAAAACAACCAAGACGTGATTCTGCAGGACTACTCCACAAAGAACGTCTTGAAATATCAGGCTCTTGAAGGTTCGCATTCATTGTTTGTCGATGTAAAGGACAGCACAGGCGCTGTCGTCAGAAAAACCCCCTCTGAGTACATTACCGGATTCAATATGGAGCCTTTCAGGGCAGGCGTTCCCACAGAAGGCACTGTCGGTAAACCCTGCTATTTTTCCGCCGAGGTCAGCAATGCTCAGCGCATCAATCCCTCTTACAGATTTATCGTAAAAGGCAGCAACGGTACAGCAACAAGTATTAACGGCGTTGTGGCTGGCGGCCCTACCGCTCACGCTTCATGGACACCGACTGAAGCCGGTGAATACACCGTTACCGCAGAAGCTGTTTTCTACGGAACAGTCGTTGCTTCTTCAACAGCAACCTGCACAGTCACGGCTAACACACTCTCCGCAGACTGTACCCTGGATAATACCACTGTTCCCGTCAACGCACCGGTCAATATCGGAGCCTCTGCCGGTGACAACTCCGGTTCTTGTACATATCAGTATTCCTATATTTTCGACGGTACAGAAAAAACTATCAAAAAATTCACTTCCAATACGAACGCAGCCTTTACTCCCAAAGCTGCCGGCACCTATACAATTAAAGTAACGGCAAAGGACAGCAGCGGCAACACGGCAACCGCTACAAAAGAACTGACTGCTGCAGACGTCAGCCTGACCGCTCTTACCGCTGATAAAGCAAGCGCTAAGGTCGGCGATACCGTTACCTTTACCGCAGCTAACGACAATGCAGCCATTCCCGTAACCTTTGATTATGCCGTAACCATGAACGGCAAGACCGAAAAACTGACCACAAACAAGAGCGGTTCCGCTCAGTGGACGCCTAATGCAGCCGGCAACTACGTTGTCAGCGCAACAATGTGCTTCGGCAACACCGCCCTGTCAACCAAGACCATTGCTTATTCCGTTGAAAAGAAGGTCAGCGATAATCTGGTCACCATTTACTACAAAGGCTATTCCGTTCCTTACATTGAATATAAGCTCTCTGACGGCAAGTGGTCTGTTCCTGTAAAGATGATTCCTGTTTCTGCTGTTCCCGGCATGACGCATAAGTATACCATCAACATGAAATCCGAAAAGCAGACAGACGTCCGTTTCAGCAACGGTAAAAACAGTGTTGATGACCTGTCAGGCGAAAACTATAACTTCACTACCGGTCTGTATACCTTTGATAACGGTCTGATCTCCGTTATGAAGGACAGAACCATGCTGAACAACAATACCTTTGTCAGCTCACCCGCAGTTTCCAACAAGATTATCACACTGGGTAAAACGATTACGCTCTCCTGTACCGCTCAGGGCGGCAACGGTGATTATCAGTTCTCTTTCAGCTATAAAGAAAAGAACGATACTTCCTGGAAGACCCTTCAGAATTATGCGGCAACCGGCAGCGCTGAATTTACTCCCGAAAAAGCCGGCACCTATCTTGCCTGCATCAAAGCTAAAGACGCCAGCGGCATTGTTCAGAAGAAGTATTTTAAAATCAGTGTATTTGAAGCGGTCAAGTCCGTATCCTCTATTTCCGCAGTGTCTATCAAATCGGGCGAGCAGGTTACCGTCAACTGCGGCGCAGAAAACGGTTCCGGCAAATTTGAATATTCCGTATTCTATAAGAAAGCTGTTTCCGAAAAATGGTCTGCCGTACAGGCTTACAGCGCCAACAAAACTGTCAAAGTGACTCCCTCTGCCGCAACTGTCTATGACATTAAGGTAAAGGTAAGAGATAAGGTTACCGGCAGAACAGACGAACAGACCTTTACTGTTACGGTTTCCAAAGAATAACCGTTGACTGCAAGACACGCTGTCCTGCCTGTTATCCTGCAGGACAGCCATGTCACCAAACAATAAAAGCAAAACCTGACAATGATTCAGAAAGGCGAGTGAATATCAATGGGTAAAAAGAAAATCCTGAAGGGCTCGGCTGCTCTTCTATTATCGGCATTGGTCATCTCCTCAGGCGCTGCCGTACTGACGGCAAACGCACAAGAAATTATGACAGACAATTACTATACTGACGAAGCGCCCGGCTTTTCGCATGACGTTTACGTAACAAAATTTGATCTCACATGTTTGGGAACGTCCCGATACGTCACCAACCGTCCCATTAGAATCGACATTGAAGTATACGGCGCTCAGAAGTCTTACGATTCCTATAACTTTGCTTATGTGGATATTCTGGACAGCAATGGAGAAAAGGTTACCACAATGAATTACAATGACGCACCGTTGTCATGGGTTCCCACGAAAACCGGCACCTATACGGCAAATTTCTTCATTTGTGACTACTACGGCGCCCAGACTTCTGCCTCCAAAGAATTTGAAGTAACCGCACCGTTAAGTCTGGAACTGTTACTGCTCGGCGATTATAAAACAAATGCTCTTGAGGGCGAAAAAATGCAGCTTGTGGCAGAAACACAGGGCGGCAAAGGCAGACTGGAATACCAGTTCATCTGCAATTACAAAGGCACCAATGATGAAACCGCCACCAGAGCTGTTCTGCAGGACTATGCCCGCAACAACTGTATTGATGTCACATTTGACAAGGTCGGTACATACGAATTCACCGTTAATGTAAAAGACAGTTATTGCACAACCTTCACCTCTACCAGATCAATTAATGCTATAAAACCGTATTTCGTTTATACTACCGCATCACCGGCATCACCGATGGTCAACGAAACAGTTTCACTCAGCAGTTATGCCATTAATCTGGATAACCGCAGCTATACAGCCTCCTACGAAATCAAGAGCAGTAACACAACAACCGTCATCAACGGCATAAAAGATAAGACTGTCACATGGAAGCCTTCCGAACCCGGTACTTATACCATTACAGTATCAGCCATTTGGAAAGATACCGTATACGCCAGCAAAACGATATCGGTAGAAGTTGCAGACACGGACCTTGGTGTTGACGTTGAAGCAGAATACAGTCAGGCAGCCGTCGGAATGCCTGTTACCGTCAATATCTACCCCAAGGGCGGCACAGGTATCTATACCGTTTCTTCCGTATCCTGCGATTGGCAGGGTCACCCCGCTCCTGATAATCTGACAAAGGTTTCCGATACGGAATATGTGCTGACGCCCACATCAGCCGGTCCTTATGAAATTTTCGCCAAAGTAACAGACAGTCTGGGCAATACCGCCAGCAACTCTTTTATCGTCATCGGCGACAGCTCACAGCTCAAATCCTTAGAAGCCGATAAAACAGATGTTAAAGTTAATGAGACTGTTAATCTGACCGCAAAGGCTTCCGGCTCAATCAACAATATTTCCGTGCAGTACACCATAAGCAACGGCACCTCTGTACAGACCTTCGACGGAGTTATGACAAAGAGAGGTGTGTATACCGCTGGATGGATTCCGCAAACAGCCGGGACTTATACCGTAACCGCCTCCCTTACTTATAATGACCGTACGATCGAATCCAAACAACTGACCGTTACCGTAGCCAAAGAAGAAGTAACACCTCCTGTCAGCAACGGCACCGTAACCCTCTATTACAAAGGCTACGCAGCTCCTCAGATCGAATACCGGACAGACAGTGAAGAATGGTCCGAACCTGTAAAAATGACCCGTGTCACCGCAGTTGCCGGCGTAACCCACAAGTACACCATCAACCTTGGCTCCGCAAAAGAAGCAGTTGTCCGTTTCAGCAACGGCAAGGGCGGCGTAGATGATCTGAACGGTCAGAACTACACCTTCACCAAGGGCTTATATGTCTACGACAACGGATTGATCTCCACAATGAAAGACAGAAATATGCTTAACAGCAATACATTTGTCAGCACACCGGCCATCTCCGATAAGGCTGTTGTTCTGGGCAAGAGCGTTACCGTTTCCTGCACTTCCACCGGCGGCACAGGCAACTATCAGTATGCCTTCAGCTACCGCAAGATCAGATCCGCAAAATGGACAACCGCACAGGATTACTCCGGGAACAGCAGCGTTACTGTTAAACCCGCCGCTTACGGTCAGTACGTCATCTGCGTGAAAGCCAAGGACGACAGCGGCATCGTTCAGACGAAATACTTCGTTGTCGATGTTGTGGACAAGGCTGTATCCGCTTCCAACATTTCCGCAGAAAACATCAAGCTCGGCGAAACTGTCACCGTCAACTGTGCAGCAGCCGGCAGCTCCGGAAATTATACCTATGCCGTGTTCTATAAAAAGAAGGCTTCCGATACCTATTCAACCGTAAAGAACTACTCTAAAACAACGGTGGTAAATGTCAAGCCCGCAGCCGCAACCGAGTATGAAATCATCGTAAAGGCAAAGGACACCAAAACAGGCGTTATCAGCCGTCAGGAATTTACCGTACTGGTTGCTAAGTAATTATCACTTTCAAGTACTCTTCTTTTGGCAAAAAGAAGAATATTCACAATTGCTGCTTCTGTCATTCAGCTATGTCTGACAGAAGCAGCAATTATTTTAAAACAAAATATTACTCTTATAGTATTATCTTTTTAATGATAATATCTTTTGATTTGAGCTTTTTTGACAAAAAAATGAATTAGTCTAAAAACAACTGGTTAAAAGTACCAAAGACACCGTATCTATATTCAAAGTATTGTGTGTTTATACGATTTTTTTACTTTCCGTTTTTTGTTTTTGTGTGTATAGTTGACTAATTTGTATGATAATGCTATAATGGTACAAATAGTGGAATATTGTTTCTATTATTTATCGCTTATTCCAATTTTTCAGCGCAAATCATACTTAGAGAAAGGTGAGTGAATTTTCATGAAAAGAAAGTATTGGAAAAGCTCTCTGGCGATGCTACTGTCTGCATTGATTGTTTCATCAAGCACAGCAGCACTTTCTTTCACCGCAAATGCGAAGGCAGCAACCAGCCCGATTATTCTGGGCGACGCAAACGGTGATGGAAGAGTTAATGCCAACGATGTAACAGCCATTCAAAGACACATCTCAGAATCCGAACTGCTTGAAGGCGACGCACTTCTTGCAGCAGATGTCAACGGTGACGGTGCTATTACTGTTTCTGACGCTACCGAGATTCAGTCCTGGTTAGCGGAGTATGGGTCACAGTACGCCATTGGCCAGCCAATTACCGGCATCTTCCCCCTGTATATGGGTGATGTTAACGGCGACGGCGCAGTGACGGAAGATGACGCTACACTTCTTCAGCGTTATTTAGCTCATGTAACAGATGCCGTGATTGCCGATAAGTATCTTGTTGCTGCAGATACTAACGAAGACGACGATCTCGACGTCAGAGACGTAACTGAAATTCAGAGATATCTTGCAAATATCCAGACAAAGCATGTCGGCGACAGAATTATCCTTTTGGGTGACGCTAACGGCGATGATAGCATTGATGTTACAGATGTGACTGCAATTCAGCGCTACATCAACGAAAACTACGATGCAATTGATGATGAACATCTGATTGCAGCGGATGTCAACGGCGACGGTGAGATTGATATTGCCGACGCTACCGCTCTGCAGCTCTGGATAGCAGAATTTAATTCAGAGTATCGCATCGGCAAACCGGTCTGGGCGAAAATGAAGATTACAGACTTCTCTGCTTCATCTGCTCCGCATTATTGTTACTGCGATTTCAATTTGGAGGTTGAAAATGCCGTCTTGAAGGACGGTAAGCTTAAATCTGCAGTAATAGAGATCAAAAAAGCCGGTGAAGTGGTTGAAACCATCGACTACCTGAACGACGATAGCAATAGAAACTTCTATTCCTCTGATTCAGAGGACAGCTATAAGGGCAAGGGCTTCTTCACAGCTACCGTTACAGTAGAAGACTGGGACGGCAACATTGCCGAAGAGACCATCGACTTTGAACTTCAGGGTGGCTATATTGCTGACGTTCAGATGGAAACAGACTCAGCAACAGGTCTTCCCACAGTCGGCGAAGAAATCCATTTCAACCCCGATCCTGTAAATGTATCGCAAAGATACGGACATTATATGAAAAGAGAAATGACAGTCATTAAAGACGGCAAAGTTGTTACTGTCGTTTCAGATAACTATCCCGGCAACCCTCTTTGCTGGACTCCCGAAGAAGCCGGCACTTATGCGCTCACCTTCGAAATGAGCGGCTACGGCGGCGGTTATGCCAAGAAGACTGTTCTGCTGGAAGTTCTTGATGTATTGAATGTTGAGATTGATAACATGAATACAAAAGCGGGCTTCGGCGATAATACAACAATTCCGATTAATACCCCTATCACCTTGAATCTAGAAGGCAAGGGCGGCCAGGCACCCTATACTTATGAAGTTACCGAAACAACAGCTAGTATTGATGGTAGTCTGGACATCACGCAAAACAATACTTTACTCAGAATTGAAAGCCACAATCCCAATCAAACATATACCCTTACTGTTAAGGTTACAGATGCTCTGGGACAGGAAATAACAAAAGACCTGACATTCACCAGCAGACCATCAAATCTCTCTTATCTTGGCTACTCAAACAGAAATGCTGTTTCCGGTGAAACAGTTACCATTTCAGCAATTCCCTCCAGCATAGGCGCCTTCCCGATAACCTCTAAGTTTACTATTACGGATCCTGAGGGCAATACCACAGTTCTGAGCAGACTTGGTGCTCCTTCCGCCAGATGGACTCCTGCAATGGCAGGCGAATACACCATTGTTGGAGAAGTACTCTATGGCGATACAACCGAAAGTGGTGTAGCTAATCCTGTTGTTGCAAAGAAAACAGAGACTTATACCGTTAAGGAAAGTGATCTGGCAGTTTCTGTAAATGTACAGCCGGGTACAAACCTTCCGCTCAATTATCCTGCAACCGTTACAGCTACCGCAACAGGCGGCGCTGCTTCCTATCAGTACGCATTCTTCTATCAAAAAGGCGAAGGCGAACCTGTTACCGTTCAGGATTTTTCCACCAAGAATACGGCTGTATTTAATCCTGCTGAGACAGGCAACTACTCTGTATATGCTCAGGTAAAAGACAGCAACGGTAATATCGTAAAGAGCGCTGTTACTTATGTAAGCGTCTTTAATACCGATACAGTTACCGCAAGCATTCCTGCAACCGCTACAGTCGGCAAGAGCTACTCACTTTCAGCTCAGCTCAGCGATGCTGCTCAGCTTGGTGTTACTTACAGATTTATCATCTCCGGCAACGGCTATACTACAACACTCAACGGCATTATTGTCGGCGGTCCTCAGGGCAGAGCAACATGGACTCCCGAAGCTGCAGGTGAATACAACATCACCGCAGAAGCTCTCTACAACGGCGAGGTTGTTGCTTTCACAACAGCAACCTGCAATGTAACAGCAAGCGAAGTAAGTGCAGACTGCACACTGGATTTCAACGCTGTACCCGTTAACACAGCCGTTACCGTAAAAGCTGCTGACACAGCCGCTGAAGGCGTTACTTACAAGTATTCCTATGTATTTAACGGCACAGAAAAGACCATCAAAAACTTCACCGCTAACACAGAAGCTACCTTTGCTCCCAAGATGAACGGTACATATACTGTTAAGGTTACTGCAAAGAACAGCTACGGCGCAACTGCAGAAGCTACACAGCAGCTCAAGGTAGAGGCTGTTAAAGTAACTGCTCTCAACGCTGACAAGACTGCTGCCAAGGTAGGCGATACCGTTGCCTTTACAGCAGCTTCCAACGCAAAGGACGTTCCTGTAACATTTGTTTATACCGTTTCCAAGGACGGCAAAGCAGAAACTCTTACAACAAACAACGGCGCTGCTCAGTGGACACCCAAAACAGACGGCAACTATGTTGTCAGCGCTTCCGTACTGTTCAATGACACAGTTGTCAACACCAAGACCATCCCCTACACGGTAGAGAAAAAAGTCAACGACAACACTACTACAATCTATTACAACGGCTTCTCCGTTCCCTACATTGAATACAAGATCGCTGACGGTGAATGGTCTGTTCCTGTAAAAATGGTAAAATTACCTGCAACTGCTGCAGTTCCGGGTATGACACATAAGTATACCATCAATATGGGTTCCGAAAAGAGTGCAGAAGTACGCTTCAGCACAGCCGGCGGCAAACTTGATGACCTTAACGGCGAAAACTACACCTTTAACACCGGTCTTTATACCTATGATAACGGCGTTATCACTTTCTTCCCCTCAAGAGACGCCATGAACAACAATACTTTTGTCAGCAAGGCTTCTGTTGCTCACACCTACATCACACTGGGCAAGAACAACACACTCTCCTGCACAGCAGAAGGCGGCTCAAACAACTATCAGTTTGAATTCAGCTACAAGTCTGTTGACAGCAATACATGGACAACCATTCAGAAGTATGACGCTAACAACAGTGTTAACTTTGCACCCGCAGAAGCAGGTAAATACATGGTTTGCATCAAGGCAAAGGACGGCAATATTGTTCAGAAGAAATACTTTACAATTGATGTAATAAGCGCTGTCAAGTCTGTTTCCACCCTCTCTGCAGATACCATCAAGAAGGGCGAGAGCGTCACAGTAAACTGCGTGGCAGAAGACGGCTCCGGTAAGTTTGAGTATGCTGTACTTTACAAGAAGGCTTCTTCCGAGAAGTGGTCCAGCGCTCAGGCTTACAGCAGCAACAATCAGGTTGTTGTAACTCCTGCTGCCGCAACAGCTTATGACATCAAGGTTAAAATTAAGGATAAGGTAACAGGAAGAGTCGCAGAACAGACTCTTTCCCTTCAGGTTGAAAAACAATTATTGTCTTCCTGATTACTAAAAACTTTACGGCGTTCTGTCCCATCAGTTCTGATGGGGCACCCCGCCTGATCAATCACATTGAAAGCTATTACTATAAGAAAGGTGAGTGAATATCAATGGGTAAAAAGAAAATCCTTAAAGGTTCTGTTGCTCTTCTTCTGTCAGCTCTGATCATCTCTTCAGGCGCAGTTGTTTTAACAGCAAGTGCTGAGGAAATCACCACAGGCAATCCTTATGAGAATGCTGTTCCCGGTGTTTCCTACGATGTAACTATTACAAAATTTGAAATCACATCTACCGGTAATGTCGGTCTTACCGTAGGCACTCCCATCAGCATTGACATTACTGTAGACGGCGCTCAGAAAGAGTACGATAGCTACAACTCTGCTTATGTCGATATTCTTGATGCAGACGGCAATCGGGTCACAAGACTGGAGTATAAAGACGCTCCTTTATATTGGACTCCTGCAGTTGCAGGTCTCTATACTGCCGACTTCCAGATCTGTGACTACTGGGGTGCTACCGCATCACAGCAGGAAACATTTGAAGTAACCAATGAATTGAGTGTTGAGCTTGATACAGTTAAGAACGGTGGACAGTATCCCGTTATAGGCGATACCGTAACACTGCTGGCACAGGCTGACGGCGGCAGAGAAAGATATGAATATCAGTTCGTTTGCGAGTATACAGATGCCAATGGCAGCACAACGACTGCTACCATCCAGGACTTCAAACCCGGCAACAGCATTGAGTATACCTTTAACGAGTATGGCACTTATCAGTTTACAGTAACCGTAAGAGACGGTTATGATACTACAGCAGTCGCCGAGAAAACCGTTTCAATCGGTGCGGGATATTTTGTTTATGCAAGTGCAAATCCATCAGCTCCCACAGTGAATGAGGAAGTATCACTTAGCAGTATGGCTATCGGCATTGGCAACCATCCATACATTACCCGCTATACCATTACAGACGCAGAAGGCAGCATTGAGACAATTGATGCTCCGGAAACCGGTACTACCGATAACGGAGCTGCCACATGGACGCCCACTAAAGCAGGTACTTATCAGGTGAAAGTATCCGCTATCTGGAATGATATAGAACAAACCGCCAAAACCTTTACCGTAGAAGTTCAGGATCCCGATGACGCTCTGGAAATGACGCTTGAAGCAGATGAAACAAACGTTGCAATCGGTCAGACTGCTACTATCAGTGTTTATGCAAAGGGCGGCACAGGTAAGTATACTGTTACTTGTTTACGCTGCGAATACGAGGGTCAAGTTGTCGATAACCCCCAGAAAGTATCTGATACAGAATATGTTTTGTCACCCACAAAATCCGGTCCCTACGAAGTATTCTTTGAGGTTACCGACAGCAAGGGCAAAACCGTCAATGATTCCATCATTATCATCGGTGATAATGCTTACATTCACTCCTTCAAAACCGATAAAACGGAGGTTTCTGTCGGTGAAACAGTAACCATTACTTCCACTGCAGCGGGTTATGCAGACAGAAGTATTGTAAAGAACACCGTCAGCGATGGCACCACAACTAAATCTTTAGTGGTTACCAATCCAAAAGTCCATACATATTCCTCTGCATGGACTCCCGACAAAGCAGGTACATATACCGTAACAAATGAGCTGTATTACAACAACAAGCTCCTTGAAACACAGAGCACCACCGTTACCGTAAAGGGCAGCGGAGAAGAAGTTACTCCTGTCAGCAACGGTACAGTAACCCTCTACTACAAGGGTTATGCTGCTCCGAAGATTGAGTATCAGACAGACAGCGAAGAGTGGTCTGAGCCTGTTGCCATGAAGAAAGTTACCACCGAATTCGGCGCTACTCACAAGTATACGATCGACCTCGGTTCCGCTAAAGAAACAGTCGTTCGTTTCAGCAACGGCAAGGGCGGCGTAGATGATCTGGACGGTCAGAACTATTCTTTCACAAAGGGGCTGTACTTCTACAACAACGGGGTAATCTCCTCTGTTACAGGTCAGACAATGCTCAAGAACAACACACTGGTCAGCAATCCTACTCTTCCCACAAAGAATGATATCAATGTTACCGGTGTTGTTCTCGGCGAATCTCTGAAGGTTAAGTGTGCAGCTACCGGCGGCACAGGCAACTATGAATATGCTGTACTTTACCGCAAGATTACTTCTGAGAAGTGGTCCACTCTGCAGAATTTCTCTGCTAACAACATAGTTAACGTAAAACCTGCAACCGTCGGCAAATACGTTATCTGCGTTAAGACCAGAGATGGCAGCGGTATCCTTCAGAAGAAATACTTTGTTATCAATGTGGTAGAAGAAATGAAGCTGGTTGTCAACCTCTCTGACACCACCCTCAAGCTGGGCGATGCAGCTACTGTCAACTGCGATGCAGCAGGTGGTTCCGGCAGATTCATCTACGGCGTTTGGTACAAGAAGAGCTCTAAGGATCAGTACTACACTGTTCGTAAGTACAACAGCAACGGTACTATCAGCGTTAAACCTTCCGCCGCTACCGAATATGATATCCGTGTAAAGGCAAAGGATCTGGTTACAGGTCAGCTTATCATTCAGGATTACACTGTTCTGGTTAAGAAATAATTTTCAGAAAGAGTCGACTTTGATCATTACATCCTGAAAGCACAATAAAATGCTCCGCCTTACTCAAAGTAAGGCGGAGCATTTTTTGGCGTTCAAGGCAAAACGAACAGTCAGTCATTGTGAAGATCGTCAGAAAGAACTGTCACAGAGCATTTTCGCCGACAGGTCTTAAAAACATCATAAACATTTCTTACACAACAACAATGTACGGTTTTTCTGCCATAGCATGATTCCAACAACCGACCGACAGACAGTGAAGGATACCCTCTACAGTTGAACAATCAAGTTTTTAAATCAAAAGCAACCATATCAACTCAGGATTATTGTCTTTTCAGAACTTTTTCTGAAAAAAATCTGATCTCCCCGACAGAGTGTAAAAGCATTCGGATAAAAAGTCCGACAAAAGCGCCGCTGAATGATTCAGGGATTATGAATTATTTGGCAACGATATTGACCAGCTTGCCTTTGACATAAATCTCTTTGACGATATTCTTTCCCTCAAGATAAGGAGCAGCCTTAGGACTTGCCTTTGCCAGATCCATTGCCCCCTGCTGATCAATGTCCACGGGAACCATGATCTTATCACGGATTTTGCCGTTGATCTGAACAGCAATCTCTACGCTTGCATCAATACATTTGTTCTCGTCATAAGACGGCCATTCAGCAGATGATACAAACCCTCTGCCAAGTCCGGCAACACTCCAGATTTCCTCAGCTGCATGGGGTGCAAAAGGACTTACCAGAATGGTAAATATTTTCAGTTCCTCTTTCGTAACAGATCCTGTTGCATAAATATCATTGATCAAAGCCATTAAAGCTGCAATCGCTGTGTTAAACTTCAGCGTTTCAATATCTTCACCGACTTTTTTAATGGTTTTATGGAAGGCTGCTTCCAGCTCAGGACGGATTTTATCCCCCTGAAGAATTCCTTCCAGGCCGCAGAAACGTTCAATAAATCTGCGGCAGCCCTTAATACTGCTGGAGTTCCACGGAGCAGCATTCTCAAAGTCACCGATAAACATTTCAAACAAACGCATTGTATCAGCGCCGTATACATCAACAATCTCATCCGGATTGACAACATTGCCGCGGGATTTACTCATTTTTTCGCCGTTCTCGCCAAGGATCATACCGTGGCTTGTTCTTTTTGCATAAGGTTCAGGGGTCGGAACAACCTTGATATCATACAAGAACTTGTGCCAGAAGCGGCTGTACAACAGATGCAGGGTTGTATGCTCCATGCCGCCGTTGTACCAATCCACAGGTGACCAGTAGTTCAGCGCTTCTTCACTTGCCAGCGCATTGTCATTATGGGGATCCATATAGCGCAGGAAATACCATGAAGATCCTGCCCACTGGGGCATGGTATCTGTTTCACGCTTAGCATCGGCACCGCACTTGGGACACTTTGTGTTTACCCAGTCGGTCATCTTTGCAAGCGGTGATTCACCATTATCTGTCGGCTCGTATGATTCAACATCGGGCAGCTCCAGCGGCAGTTCACTTTCAGGCAGTCCGACAGCACCGCAGCAGGGACAATGAACAATCGGAATCGGCTCGCCCCAGTAACGCTGACGGGAGAATACCCAGTCACGCAGCTTGAAATTAACCTTGGCATGACCCTTGCCTGTCTTTTCCAGTTCCTCTGTAATTCTCTTTTTAGCATCCTCAACAGACAGTCCGTCCAGATAGCCGGAATTCACCATCACGCCTGTTGCGCAGTCGGTAAATGCTTCTTCCTGCACATTTTCTCCGCCTTTAACAACCTCAATAATCGGCAGGTCAAACTTTTTAGCAAATTCATGATCACGGGTATCGTGCGCCGGAACTGCCATTATGGCACCTGTTCCGTAGGATACCAGTACATAGTCAGAAATAAAGATCGGAATCTGTCTTCCGTTCACAGGATTGATGGCTTCTACACCGCAGATGCGTACACCGGTCTTATCCTTCGCCACCTCGGTACGCTCAAAATCTGATTTTCTGGCAGCCGCTTCCTGATAGGCTCTTACCTCATCCATGTTGTCAATCACACCTGAAAGCTTCTCAATCATGGGATGTTCAGGAGAAATAACCATATATGTTGCTCCAAACAGCGTATCCGGGCGAGTGGTATAAACGGTAAGAATATCACCAGTTGTCGTTGTAAAATCGACCTCTGCACCGGTGGAACGCCCGATCCAGTTTTTCTGCTGTGCCTTTACTCTGTCGGGATAATCCACCAGATCCAGATCATTGATAAGTCTGTCAGCATACGCAGTAATCTTCAGCATCCACTGAGATTTTACCTTACGGACAACTTCGCTGCCGCAGCGTTCACAAACGCCGTTGACAACTTCTTCGTTAGCAAGCACGCACTTACAAGAGGTACACCAGTTAACGGCCATTTCTTTTTTATACGCAAGACCATGCTTAAAAAGCTGTAAGAAAATCCACTGCGTCCACTTGTAGTATTTGGGGTCTGTCGTATTGATCTCACGACTCCAGTCAAAAGAAATACCCAAAGACTGAAGCTGACTTTTGAAACGGGCGACATTCTTTTCCGTTACAAGCTTCGGATGAACATGGTTCTTGATAGCATAGTTTTCGGTAGGCAATCCGAAAGCATCCCAACCGATTGGATAAAGTACATTATATCCCTGCTGTCTGCGTTTTCTTGAAATAATATCCAAAGCAGTATAAGAACGGGGATGTCCTACATGAAGTCCCTGTCCGGAAGGATAGGGAAACTCGATCAGCGCATAGAATTTTTCCTTGCTGCTGTTTTGTTCGGCATGAAAAATGCCAGCCTCTTCCCACTGCTTTTGCCATTTGGCTTCAATACTTTTATGGTCGTACTTCAAAACTCTCTCTCCTTTTTCTTTCTGAATCGACGCTTTGTCTGTCAGTCTTATGCTTTTTCAAAAAGCTTTTCCAACGGCAGGTTTTCAATATCGGAAATATCCTGTACCTCACCGTCTTCCCACAATCTTTCCAGATCGTAGTATTCTCTTGCGTCCTCTGAGAACACATGAACAACAACATCCACATAATCCAGCAATATCCATGAGTCAGAGCGATAGCCTTCAATATGGCTGACGCTGATTCCTGCATTATCCAGACGGTATTCTACATTATCCGCCAAAGATTTGACATGGGTAGTGGATGATCCTGTGGCAATCACAAAATAATCTGCGATGGAAGAAATGTCGCTGATCTTGATCAGCTTGATTTCAAACCCTTTTCTTTCACACAGTGCTTTAGCGGCAAGTCGTGCCGTTTCTAATGCTGTCATAAGCAATCCTCCTCCGGTTTTATACCTTTTTAATTTTTGCCCGTGCAGCGGCAAATTCATTATACCCTGCCATTGTGTCCGGCGCTATCGTCAGCTTTCTTTCGGCAAGATCGGCAATGGTAAATGCCATACCCTCCAGGCAGGCTTCGTCCAGATCCTTTTCGGCAACCTTTCGCATTTTATCAACACCGTCATAGTCACGGTCTGCCGAGATGAAGTCTGCGATAAAAATCACCTTGTCCAGCGGCGTCATCCCTGCCCGACCGGTTGTATGATAACGAATCGCATCAATAATCTCCTGATCGTCTATGCCAAGTTCTGTCTGCACAAAGGCACAACCCGAAACAGCGTGCCACAGCTTTGGCGACGCTTTTTCCATTTCCGTCAGTTCAATACCGGCTTTTGCGATCAGCGCCATTTGTTCTTCGCCGTCCGTTTCTTTTGTAGCGTCATGCAAAATACCTGCAATTTCTGCTTTTTGAGGATCGGCTCCGTATTTTTTAGCCAGACGCACAGCTTCTTTTGCGACGTTTTTAGAATGCTTAAAGCGAGGTGCTTTCATTCTTTTGCTGATAATTTCCTCATACTGCTTTATTCCCATTCTGATCAACTCCATTTTGCGGTTCAATACACTATATTATACCAACTTCTATGCTTTCTTTCAAGCATCCAACTGGTTTTTTCATCAAAAACTTTAGCCTGCCAGCAAAAACACCAGCAGATCATAGACAGAATGCAGAATAACCGCAACCGTCAGGCTTTTGCAGCGGATAAAGCACCAACTGAATACGGCACTCAGCAAAAGAATGGACACAAAAGCCATCGTACTAAAGCTCGTGATAAAGGTACCGCTGCTGATCCAGATCGGAAAATGAATTACCAGAAACAGCAGGGCGTTGACGCCGACCGCAACAGCTTTTTTGATATCGCTGTCGGAATTTTTCATCGCAGCGTTCAGCAGAAATCCTCTGAATACGGTTTCTTCACTGAAGCCGACAAACAAAACAACAATCAACTGTGCCGGATGAAAGGACGGATTCAGCGACAGACCATGACGGTGCACTACGGACCCTGTTATGACAAAAACCGCCATCAGAACGGCTATGAGCAGGTATTTGATATGTTCCCTGCGAAAAGCATAGAGCTGTTTGAAGCCGACATACATTTCAGTGCTGAAGCGGCGTATCAGCGCCAACGCTGGCACTGTCCATATCAGATTCTTGATAAGGCCGTCTCTCAGAAGGGCATAGAGATATTCATTTTGAAGCGCATTTTTCATCAAGGGAAACAGTACCGTTTCGCCAAGAGTCCATGCACCATACAACCACACGCAAAACAGCAATAGCGCCGTCAGCATTTTTTTATTCTTAACCACCGTCTCACCTCTGATCAAAAAAACTGCCGATACACTCCGGCTGCCGGAAGTGCAGTGTTTGTTTTACTCGTTAGAAGAAAGAGTATACTATACCAAATCCGTGATTCACTCGTCATGGCCGGAAACCTGTCCGGTCAGATACAATCCATCGGTATGGTAACAAGAAAGAATCTACTGTACCAAAGCCATCATTTATTTGTCACTTCCGGAAACCTGTCCGGTCAGATACAATCTGTTTCTGTGTATATATGCCTCTACCGCAGGCGGAACCAACTCTGTGATACTTTCACCGTCACGAACTCGCCTGCGAATATCCGTTGACGATACCGTCATAATCCGGACGTTCAACAGTTCTGTTCTGCCGCCGGATCGCTGCAAAAAGGCTGCGTGTTGTTCCAGTGCCGCCATATCCGCCGTATTTCTCGGTGCCGCACAGACAGTCGCAAGCTGCAGAATGATATCAGGCCGTTTCCAGTTCTGAATCGTTAAAAACGAATCTGCGCCGGTCAGAAAATAAAGCTGACTGTGGGGGTATAACTGTGAAAGGGTCTGCAATGTTTCGTATGTATAACTGGGACCCTCACGACGGATTTCCAGATCGCAGACTTCCGTATCCGGCAGCTCTGCAAAAGCCAGACGGCACATTTCCAGCCGCTGATGAGGCAGGGCAGCGCCGCTTTTTTGCTTGAAAGGAGAGACAAAAGCCGGTATCACCAGCAGCTTATCCGGAACAATTGCTTTGCTGAATGCCTGCAGCAACTCTATATGACCCTTATGCACAGGATCAAAGCTTCCGCCGAATACGCCGATTTTCAATGCTGTCACCCTTTCATTCTTTCATCATCAATAACTGCCGTTCTCTATCAGTCAGATACACAAATGCTGACGACGGAGAACGCATTATTTCCTGCCTGATTTTCTGGCTTTGGGCAGTTCTATTTTTGGATCATCGGGATTTCTGCGAAACAGCACGAATTTTGAACCGATTACCTGCACAACCTCGCAGTCGGTTTCCAGCGCAATCTGTTCAGCCGCCTCACGAGGCGTCAAATCGGCTGTATCCAGTGTTTTACCCTTGATCAGTTCTCTTGCTTTCAGAGCGTCGTCCGCCTGTTTGATAATCTGATCGCTCATACCGCCTTTTCCGATCATCAGTATCGTATCTATATTCATCGCCAGTGAGCGCAAAAAGGCTCTTTGTTTACTTGTCAGCATATTCTGTTCCTTTCCTTACGATCAATTGACATTATATTTTTTCTTCAGCATTTCGCTGAGCTTCTTCAGCGCCCGTCCCCTGTGACTGATCAGGTCTTTCTGATGATCACTCAGTTCTGCAAAGGTTTTATTGCCCTCTACAAAGAAAATAGGATCGTAGCCAAAGCCATTCGTTCCTCTCGGTGCATAGCCGATGGTGCCTTCACAAGTGCCGGTGGCAAAAAGTTTTTCACCGCCGGGAAAATAACAGCAGATAACACATTCAAATCGTGCGCTTCTGTCACTGCTGCCCGATTTCATCAGCTCCTGCAGCAGCTTGTCAATCTTCTCGGCATCTGTCGCATTTTCTCCGGCATATCTTGCAGAATAAACCCCCGGCTCACCGTTCAGTGCATCTACCACCAATCCGGAATCATCGGCGATTGCTGCCATGCCCGTATATTCGCACACAGCCTTTGCCTTCAGCTCTGCATTTTCTGCAAAGGTTTTTCCCGTTTCCTCTACTTCTATGCTTTCTTTACCAAGCTGTTCCGGTGTTCTGACGTAAATATTCAGTGGACTTAAAATTCTCTCCAGTTCTTCAATCTTCTTCTTGTTATTGGACGCAATTACAAATGTCATATTGCCTTCCCTCTCTCACTATTACATTTCAATTCCTGTTCTTCATGGTCTTCAATTAACCGTGTCATTCTCCGCCGTTTTTCCATTTTTCAAACCAATCGTCATCTTCTTTGGTTTGTTCCACAGGCGCACTGCTCCAGTTATATTTCGACTTTGCTCTGCTGTGTCTTTCTTCTGCACGTTTTTCTTTTTCAAGACGCTCCGCTTCTTTTTTCTGCTCTATCTCTTCTGCGGTCATCTGCTCAGCGTCACTTATCTTTTGTCCGTCAGCTTCTGCTGCAGCCTCAGCGTCAATCTGTGCCCAGATAGCCGCCGTTGCCGGCTCTGCTTTTACTTCTTCCGCAGTTTGCCCTTCTTCTGTCCGTTCTGCTGCCTTCGCTGCTTCGGCTTCTTCCTCCAGCTCATCTGCGCCGAACAACGCTCTGGCAAATTCCTCCGGCTCGAAGGGCTGCAGATCATCTATCTGCTCGCCTACACCGATAAACTTCACCGGTACGTCCAGTTCTTCCCGTATTGCCAGTACGACGCCGCCCTTGGCGGTGCCGTCCAGCTTTGTCAGCACAATGCCTGTTATGCCGGCTGCCGTTTTGAATTCCTTGGTCTGATTCACAGCGTTTTGTCCCGTTGTGGCGTCCAGAACAAGCAAAACTTCCTTGTCTGCATCAGGTAATTCACGGTTGATGATCCGATTGATTTTTTCCAGCTCCGCCATCAGATTCTTTTTATTATGAAGACGTCCTGCCGTATCGGCGATAATAATATCGCTGCCTCTTGCCTTGGCTGCGGAAATCGCATCAAACACAACCGCTGCCGGATCAGACCCTTCATTCTGCCTGATAATATCAGCGCCGGCTCTGTCTGCCCAGATCTGAAGCTGATCAATGGCAGCCGCACGGAAGGTATCCGCCGCTGCAAGCGTCACTTTTTTGCCTTCTCTGGCAAAGCGGGCAGCCATTTTTCCGATAGTGGTTGTTTTGCCGACGCCGTTAACGCCGATCACTAAAATAACGGAAGGCTTTGTATTCACCTGAAGCTCCTGTCCGCCCTTGAGCATCTCGGTAATGACCTCTGAAAGCAAGCCGTAGATCATGGACGGGTCAGTGATACCCTCCTGCTTGACTCGCTTTTTCAGCTCGTCACAGATTTTTTCGGCAGTCACGACGCCCACGTCACCCATGACAAGCAGCTCTTCCAGTTCTTCAAACAACTCGTCATCAATCTTCGTAAAGGATTTTAGCATTGCGTCAATTCTTCCGAAAATTGCATCTCTCGTTTTACGCAGTCCTTCTTTAATCTTGCTGAAAATACCCATATTCAATCCTCCTGCTTACATATCCGCTGTCGAACTATGCCTTCAAACCGAGTTTCTGCTCAATCTCTCCGGCGTGAAGCTCCAGCAGTTTGGAAATACCTCTGTCCTGCATGGTAACGCCATACAGCACATCTGCCTCCTCCATAGTACCTCGTCTGTGCGTTATGCAAATAAACTGTGTTTTCTGATTCATTCGCCTTAAATAAGCCGCAAACCGATAAACATTGACATCGTCCAGCGCTGCTTCGATCTCGTCCATCACGCAGAACGGCGAAGGTCTTACCTTCATAATGGCAAAATACAACGCAATGGCTACCAGCGCTTTTTCACCGCCGGAAAGCAGCTCAATATGCGATACGATTTTTCCGGGCGGCTCTACGGAAATCTCAATTCCCGTTGTCAGCACATTTTCCGGATCTGTCAGGGACAGCGAAGCCTTGCCGCCGCCAAACAGTTCCACAAAAGTGGCAGAAAAATTCTCACTGATCAGGCGGAACCTCTCGATAAAGATTTCTCTCATTTGTTTTGTCAGCTCATTGATCAGCTTCAGCAGCTCAGCCTTGGACTTCTCCACGTCTCCCAACTGCTCACTCATGAAGCGGTAACGCTCGCTGACTTCTTTATATTCTTCTATGGCGGATACGTTTACACTGCCCAGCGCTTTGATCTTCTGCTTCAGCTCAGACAGCCTGCGCTGTGCTTTTCCTGTATCCTCAATCGCAGCAGCAACATTTTCGGCTTCTCTGCGGGTCAGCTCATACTCCTCCCACAGCTTTCCGGTAATTTCATCATACTGCTTCTGCAAATTTGTCCTGCGCTCCTCCAGGCGAGCCAGTTCGCCGCCGAGATTTTCTCTTTCACTCGTCTTGTCTCTCTCGGTTTTTCTCAGCACAGCAGCTCTCTGCTCAAGAGAAATGCGCTCCCGGTTCATTTCTTCAATTGCTTCGCTCAGCTTTCCGGATCCTGTTTTCAGTTCCTCCCGCTGCTGACGAAGATTTTCTATTCTGATCAGGATAGCTGCATTTTTTTCCTGCAGTTCCTCAATCTCCTTCTGATAACGCTGCGATGATTCTTTCGCAACAGTGCGCCGCAAATCGGCATTGTCAATTTCATTCTGTGCCGCAGCAATATCTTTCTCAAAAGTCAGCACCGTAATTCTCAATTCCTGCAGACTTTCGTTCAGCTTTTCCCGTTTTTTAACATAGTCATTTCTGGAACCGGACAATACTTCTACCAATTCCTCATTGCTGCTGATTTCGGCAGACAGTTTATCATAAGCCATTCTTGCTTCGCTGACGGCAGCTTTCAGCTCGGCAATTTTCTTTGCAGAGCTTTCCTGTTCCTCCTTAATCTCCCGATACGCTTCCCCGGCAGCCTCCAGCTCGGCTTTACGGCTGTTTTGTTCCGCCGTGATCTTTATCCTGTTTTCATTGATCTTTGTCAGCGCCCTGCGACCCTCTTCCATTTCCTGATTGCCGGCAGCAAGCATTTCCTGTGCTTTTTGGAGTTTTGTCTTTTCCTCTGCCGCTTCGTCAGAGATGGCTGCCGCCTTCCGGCGGATTTTTTCAATCTCCTCTGCCCTACCGAGCAAGCCGGTATTCTTTGTCAGAGAACCACCGGTCAGCGAACCGCCCGCATTGACGACCTGACCGTCCAGTGTCACAATTCTGAAACGATAGGCATAACGTCTGGCGATGGCTGTGGCGGCGTCAAGATTTTCGGCGACCACGATTCTTCCGAGAAGGTTGCTGAGAATATCCTGATAGCACGGCTCGCAGGTACAAAGCTCGGAAGCCACTCCCACAAAACCCGCACAGTTTTCAAGACCTGTTTCGTTCAGTGTTTTGCCTTTAATGACAGACATCGGCAAAAAGGTTGCTCTTCCTCCGTCATGTTTCTTCAGAAAAGCAATGGCATTTTTGGCATCCGCATCGGTTTCGGTCACAATATTCTGCATAGCAGCGCCCAGAGCTATCTCTATAGCAACCGTATATTCTGCAGACGTCTTGATTACTCTGGATACCGGGCCTCTGATTCCCTTGAGCGTACCCTTTTTGACCTCTTTCATGACAGTTTTGACGCTATGGGCAAACCCTTCAAGATTTCGTTCCAGATCTTCCAGCAATCTTGCCCTGTCGTAAAGCCGGCGGCTTTCGGCTGACAGCTTTTCTGTTTTATTTTTTTGCTCTTCGCATTTCTGACGAAGCTCTTCCGTACGGTTCTGCTGCTGCTTTATTTCCTCCTGCTGCTTCGCATACTGCGACGCACAGTCCTTCAGCATAGTGTCGTAATCCCCGATAATCTGCTGCAACGTATTCATCTGAGAATGCTTTGCCAAAAGAGAATTATCAATGCCTTCCGAACGCTCCTCCAGTTCCCGCACAGAAGCGCCGGCCGTCATAAACCGTATGCGCTCTTCCGACGCCTGCTGTTTCAGCCCGGACACCAGCTCGCTGATCTCGTCCAGCCGCTCTGCCGACAAAGCTTCATCATTTCGCAGAGAGTTCAGCGCCTTCTCTGTTTTGGCAAGTTCTGCTTTTTTGGCAGCAAGCTGTTTTTCGCTGTCAGCTATCAGATTCTTTTTAGCGTTGATTTCCTCTTTCAGTTCTTCATTCGACTGCTGCATATCGCCGATAGAGCCTTTTATACGTTCAACGGTTTGCTCATTATGCAGAATATCGTTTTGCAGCACCGATATTTCCGACTTTTTGGCGGAAGCCTGTTCATCAGACAGAATAATCTGCCGTCTTAGCTCGTCAGCCTTAGCGCTGAGATTGCTCTGCTTGACAAACAGTTGTTCACTTTCTTCCTGAAGTGCATTCAGCTCATTCTCCACAGACTGATGATGTCCTTTGGCAACAGCCAGTTTATCTTCCTGATCCCTGATCTGTACAGCGGCTTTGTCCAGTGTTTTCAGCCACAAGGCAATTTCCAGCCCACGCTTTTCCTCAGCAAAGGTCAGGTACGAGCGTGCCTTCTCCGACTGTATTCTCAGCGGCTCCACCCGATTTTCCAGTTCTGTCAGGATATCCCTGAGTCTGACCAGATTGTCTTCTGTTTTGTCCAGCCTTCTTTCCGCTTCTGCTTTTCTGTAGCGAAAGCGTGAAATACCTGCCGCTTCTTCAAAAATTTCTCGTCTGTCTTCGCTTTTAGTCGATACAATAGAATCAATTTTTCCCTGACCGATCATGGAATAGCCGTCTCTGCCAAGTCCCGTGTCCATAAAAAGCTCATGAATATCCTGCAGCCGGACATTGGTATTATTGATCAGATATTCACTGTTTCCGGAACGGTAGAATCTTCTGGTAACTGCCACTTCATCTCCGTCAAAGGGAAGCAGCCTGTCCGAATTGTCAATGGACAGCGTAACCTGTGCATAACCTGTTTTTTTACGCTGCTGTGTTCCGTTGAAGATCACGTCTTCCATTCTGGAACACCTCAGTGCCTTTGCCGACTGTTCTCCCAGCACCCAGCGGATAGCGTCGCTGATATTGCTTTTTCCGCTTCCGTTCGGTCCCACAACAGCCGTTATACCATCGGTAAAATCCAGCTTTGTCTTATCCGGAAAGGTTTTGAAACCCTGTACCTCTAATGACTTTAATCTCATTCCTTCATTTCCCTCACTTACTGCAGCCCGTTCACGCAACCTGACGCAGCGTGTACAAAGCTGTCTGTCCGTGTCTGTGCCCTTGTGATTACTGCATCATCTCTATGTAAATTCCGCCTGACCGGTTATTTGATCAAAGCCGGTCTGACCGCATACATCTTTTTTCTCTGATACTGTTATCAAATAAAAAGAAAACCTTAACTAAAGATTCGCCGGCATTCTCAAAGGCGGCGGTTTCCATTTTAACTCGGAGCAAAGCCCGATGTAAGCTCGCTTAACATCGGCTGCATTGATCCAACCTCACCGCAGGAGCTTTAGCTCCTCGGGGTTTCAGTGGGGGATTATAACCCCCACTGAAAGTCCGAATGGCACCCGCCGCCTAAGAGGCGGGGGACATCGGTGATTGGTTATATGCTTAGTAGTTGATTGTATCATTCATCAAACTTCTTTTCCAAGGGGATGTCGGGAGCTTTCACCCTGACTTTCATTGCTTCATATTAATGCTGTCTGTTAGTTGTTTGCGAATTGTATAAGCTTTCTCTTCACAGCCGAGCCGACATCAGTTGCGCTTGCCTCTGCGTTCTTGTTCCCGTAGTTGACGTATTGCCGGCGTTGCTCCGGCAGCTCTCTCCGCCTCTACCTGAAACTTTGAGAAATTCTGATTCTGCCTGATACGAGGCGTCAAGCCCATGCTTTGAAGGCGTATCAGATTCTTTCTTCTCTGTCCTGCAAATCTCGAAACCGATGCAGGGTGAACAGTAAACTCAACCATACCGCTTTGAATATTCTTCTCCGCCAAGGCAGACCTTGCATTGCGGTACATAATCTCTCCCTCACACAGTTCACGGAAAGCAGGGTGAAAGACACCTGCCGCCATGTTTTCTCTCAGGCTTTCACTGTCGTGCAGTCCCATACGAATGACACGGATATTTCTTGCTTCAAAAAACAACAGCAGTTCTGCACAAAGCTGAACAGCTTCCTCTAACCCCGGCGGATGATACAGACCTTTTTTCAACAGCTCATAAAGCCCGGTATCCCGCAGTACCACGGTAGGATAAATTCTCATGGTATCCGGGCTGAGCGCCGCAAGCGCCTCAGCCGTTTCACGGTCTTTGCTGTCATCACTGCCATAAAGTCCCGTCATCATCTGCAAGCCTAAGGAAAAGCCTTCCGCTTTGATCCTGCCTGCCGCATTTCTGACGTCTTCAGCGGTATGTCCCCTGCGGTTCAGCCGCAGCACTTCTTCTGACATACTCTGAGCGCCCAGCTCTATAGCCGTAACGCCGTATTCCTTCAAAATATGTAAAATCTCCTGATCGACAGCGTCAGGTCTGGTTGAAATGCGAATGCCCGAAAAACTGCCGTTTGCAACATAGGGCTTTGCCGCAGAAAGCAGCTCCAGCATATAGTCCCTTTGAATTGCCGTGAAGCTGCCGCCAAAAAAAGCTATCTCGGCTGTACCGCTCTGACTGCCAAGGCTTTTTTGTGCAATACTCACCGCTGCCTTGACATCTTCGGCAGTGGGCTGAACGCTTTGTCCTGTAATCTTTCGCTGATTGCAAAAACTGCAGGCGTGCGGACAACCGTTATGCGGCACAAATATAGCTACATTTGCATGCTTCAATAGCCCATCAGCTCCAATGCTTCCCGTGCAGCCTGCTGTTCGGCTTCTTTTTTGCTTCTGCCGCCGCCACGTCCGATCACGTTGTGATTCAGATGAACCTCTACGGTAAAGTGCTTGTCATGATCGGGTCCTTCCTCTCCGGTAAGGACGTACGACAAATGCTCCTCAGGATTTTTCTGAATGATTTCCTGCAGCATGGTTTTATAATCCTTAAAGGCTCTGGGCTTGGGGTTTTTAATCTCAGGCTCCACAAATCGCAGAATAAACCGCCTTGCCATTTCCATGCCGCCGTCAAGATAGATAGAGGCAATAATTGCTTCAAAAGCATCCGCCAGAATAGACGGCCTTTCGTTGCCCTTCAGATTTTTTTCTCCACGGCTCAGCTTCAGGCAGTCGCCCACCCCCAGCGACTTTGAAAAACGGCAAAGACTTTTTTCACAAACAAGAGCCGCTCTCAGCTTTGAAAGCTCGCCCTCCGGCAATTCCGGACAGTTGCGGTAAATATAGTCGGACACCACCACGCTAAGCACCGAATCTCCCAGAAATTCCAGCCGCTCATTGCTTTTGACGCCGTGCCTGACCTCATTGGCATAGGAGGAATGCGTCAGAGCATTGTCAAGATATGAAAGTTTCTTATACTGATAGCCGATCTTTTTTTCCAGTTCTCTTAATAATCCGTTTTCACCCATCAGTCTGCCTTCTCCTCTTTTTCTGCCTTTAACTGCTCAAGACGGGCAGCAATTTTTCCGGTAACATCAGAACTCGTGTACTCTATGACAGATTTCATCGAAGTAACAATCGTTTCTGCCTTGGCACTGCCGTGTGTTTTCAGAACCGGCTTTGCAGCTCCAATCACCGGTGATGCGCCATACTGGTTATAGTCAAAATACTGCTTGAGTTCATAAATTTCTTTTTTAATCATCAGCGCAGCCAGTTTGGTCTTGGCGTTTTTCATAAAAACGCCCTTGATCTTTTTCATCAGCTCTTTGGCGACGCCCTCATACATCTTGATAATTACGTTGCCTGTAAAGCCGTCCGCTACGATAACGTCGCAGGCGCCCGCAGGAATATCCCGTGCCTCAATGTTGCCGATAAAATTCAGCCCGGACTGCTTAAGCAGACGGAAAGCCTCATGCTGCAGCTCGCCCCCCTTGTGATCCTCAGTACCCACATTGGCAAGCGCTACACGAGGATTGTCGATATGCAGTACGTTTTCCATATAAACCGAACCCATGATGCCAAACTGCTGCAGCATATCGGGTCTTACTTCAATATTAGCGCCGCTGTCTATCAGCAAAGCAGGTCCCTTTGAAGTGGGCATAACCGGTGAAAAAGCCGGTCTTCTGACGCCCTTGATTCTCTTCACAATCAGCGTTGCACCCATAATCAGCGCACCGCTGTTGCCGGCTGACAGAAAAGCGTCGCCCTCTCCCTTGGAAAGGAGCTGCAAGCCCACAGCCATGGAAGAATTTTTCTTGGATTTCATAATTTCTCCGGCATCATCCTCCATAGTAATGACATCGGGTGCGTCATAAATCTGAAGTCCCTCCAGAGAAATATTGTTTTCTTTAGCTGTTTTTTCGATGACAGCCTGATTACCCACCATGCCGATTGCAAGACCCTCATATTCTTTCAGACATAACTGACAACCCTTTATAATTTCAAGAGGCGCATTGTCTCCTCCGAATGCGTCAACCAAAACTTTCATATATTGTCCTCTCTTTCTTCTTTCAATCTATTGATATATCCTTCCAGTTCGGATAATGCTCTTGCTGCATAAGCTCCTGCTCTTTGCCGCTTGTCACGGATCTGTTCCGTCAGCGGCGGAAGAATCCCCAGGTTAGCGCCCATCGGCTGAAAATCACTGACCGTTTCGTCTGCAATATAGCGTGACAATGCGCCGATCATGGTTGTCGGCGGCAGTGTAACGGTTTCTTTATTCCTCAGCCGCTTTACCGCATTGATACCTGCCATCATGCCGGAGGAGGCAGACTCCATATATCCTTCCACGCCGGTCATCTGTCCTGCAAAGAACAAAGACGGTCTGTTTTTCATAGAATAATCGGAAGCGAGCAGCCGTGGAGAGTCAAGAAAAGTATTGCGGTGCATGACTCCATACCGGACATATTCGGCATCATGCAGAGCAGGTATCATTCCAAACACTCTTTTTTGTTCCGGAAACTTCAGATTTGTCTGGAATCCCACCAGATTGTACATACTTTTTTCCGCATTCTCACTTCTTAGCTGTACCACAGCCCACGGGCGGTGACCGGTAGCAGGATCCCTCAGCCCGACAGGCTTCATCGGGCCGAAGCGCAGAGTGTCATGTCCTCTCTGCGCCAGTATTTCTACCGGCATACACCCTTCATAAACCTTCGGATTCTGAACGTCCACGTCGTGTCTGGGTGCTCTTTCGGCGCTGACCAGCGCTGCATAAAAGCTCTCATACTGTTCCTTGTTCATGGGGCAGTTGATATAGGCATTATCTTCTCCCTTATCATAGCGTGACGCCGCAAAAGCAAACTGCATATCAATACTCTGCGCTGTTACGATCGGCGCTGCTGCGTCAAAAAAATGCAGGGCGCCGCCGCACAGGTCAGCGATTTTCCGGGCAAGCGCATCACTTGTCAGCGGACCTGTCGCCACAACGGTAATACCGTTCTCCGGCAAGTCAACAACCTCCTGCTCCAGAATCTCAATCAACGGGTGATGTCTGAGCGCATGGGTTACCATGGCGGAAAAGCGATGTCTGTCTACCGCTAAAGCGCCTCCTGCCGGTACGGCGCACTGATCGGCGCATTCCATCAGCAGCGAACCGATTCTTCTCATTTCTTCCTTCAGCAGACCGGCAGCGCTTTCGATCCTTGCCGCCTTCAAAGAATTGGAGCATATCAATTCGCAAAAATCTGTGCTTTGATGCGCCGGCGTCATCTTTGACGGTTTCATTTCATACAGCCGTACTTTGATTCCCCGTTTTGCAATCTGCCATGCCGCTTCACAGCCTGCCAGACCTGCTCCCAATACATTAATTGTCATTCCTGTTTTTCACCACCCTCACAGTACGCCTGTTTCAAATAAAAAAACAAGCGTCTATCCGTATTATTCTACCACATCACAGCGATGATATCAAGTATTATCGGCTGATTCACACGGAATATCGGCTGATTCATACGGAAATCAATTTTGTAAAGTCAGTTACATGGGGAAAACCCTTTTTAAGTGAAAAAGTGTCTTTCTCTATCTCGCCTGTCGGTTCGGTCGTCATTTCTGCCTGCTGAAGAGGTATCCAACGAACACCTCTCACCCCTTTCCTGAAACCGCTGCGTTTATTGACAGTGTGTTTTTCTGCATATCGTTCAGAACCAACACATCCGTATGCGTTTGACGATCAGATTCCGAAAACTGATTTTATTGCAGATTCACACAGAATCACAGGAAAATCAATGCACAAAACTGATCGCCATGTCCGATTCAGCCGTATTTTGCACTCAGAAACCCGCAAAAACAGGGCTGTCACACACGGCAATACATTTCACCCTGTGTGACAGCCCAAAACAGTCTGCAATGTGATTCTTCACACGACGCCGGTCTATTTTTCAGCCATTTCCTCCTTTAATCGCAAAATGATCTTCTTCTCCAGCCGGGAAATATACGACTGGGAAATGCCGAGCAAATCTGCCACTTGTTTTTGTGTATGCGGCGTTTTGCCGTTCAGCCCGAAACGCAGCTCCATAATCGTCAGTTCACGCTCCTCCAGCTTGTTGACAGCCTTCATCAACTGTGCTGTTTCCGACTCCTGTTCCAGACGCCGGTTGACAATGTCCGAATCGCTCCCCAGAATATCCGAGATCAGCAGTTCATTGCCGTCCCAATCCACATTCAGCGGCTCATCAATGGATATCTCGTTTTTTTGCTGAGCGCTCTTGCGAAAATACATCAAAATCTCATTTTCAATACACCGGGACGCATAAGTCGCCAGTTTGATATTTCTTGACGGACAAAAGGTATTAACCGCCTTGATCAGTCCGATGGTACCGATAGAAATCAGATCCTCCACATTAACGGAAGGCGACTCGAATTTTTTTGCAATATACACCACAAGCCGCAGATTATGCACGATCAGCGGCTCTCTTGCTTTTTCGTCGCCGCTCTCGATTCTTTTCATAATTGCCGCCTCTTCGTCACGCTTGAGCGGCGGCGGAAGCGTTTCCGGTCCGTTTATGTAGTAAATGCCTTCCACGCCGCTAAGCTTCATTCTGATAGAGGACAATAATGCGCCAAAGTCTTTCAAAACACTAACACCCTTTCCTGATAAGTTCGGCAGGCACAATACAATCACAGCCCTCCGAAAAATCTGCACCCTCGCTGAAAGCAAGATATGCGCTGACTCTGACTTCCTTGTTTTTATATTCAATGATTATTTCCGACGGTCGGATTGCCGGCAGAACGCCGCTTCCCCCTACGGAATGAAACGGTATCATTCTGACAGACCGGCACCTGTTTTCAGAGCCCCCGACAGCTAACTCTTTCATATCCGGCATAGCAGGATACAGTTCCCGTTTCATCACCACAACGCATTCACCTGAAAACGGCTCGTGAAGCGTATTGCCGGTATCGGTAATACCTTGTGCGTCAACAGTGATTTCACCGATGACCGCCCTGACACGACAGCGGTCGATCACGCCTGCTTTGTGTGGCGCCAGGACGTAAAAAAGCTGCAGCCCTCCGTAACAAATCAGTGTCAGCGCAATCAGCACCAGCGGATGTATGCCGATATAAACCGCACCGTTTCTGACCGTCAGATTTTTGAAGTTTCCTGACGCCAACGCCGCTGTCATAACGCCGCCGTATAAAAAACTGACGGTAAACAGCGCAAGAACACATTTCAGAAATCTGATGATCCCTACAGGTAAAAAAGCCGCTGCCGTCATCAAAGCATTGAGCATCAACGACAGCAGCAACGACGTTATCACCGGCATCGGCGGCAGCAGTACAGCAAAGGAACCCAGTCCTCCTACCGCCGCTCCTGCCAGCAGCCGCCGTCTGCGTACATTCAGCGCCATCATCTTTCTTACCGACAGCAGCATCATATAGTCAACGATAAAATTCACACAAAACAGCACGTCCAGATAAATCGTTGTTTTCAATTGTCTTCCCTCCGCTGACACTGATTATCTCACAACGGCCATAAGAAAGATGTCGGAAGAAGCAATGACGCCTGAATGTTTTTTCACTGTGAAGCGGCGGTTTTCGGCTGTTCGGAAGAGAGTCCGAAGCTGACCGCCAGCGCTGCATCTACCTTGTACATATCAAATCGGTTCAGCGTTCCCATTTTTTCTTTCAGCCGTCGTTTATCAATGGTTCTGATCTGCTCCAGCAATACGACCGAATCTCTGGAAAGTCCGCTGTTGTCAGCATACAAGCGAATATGTGTCGGAAGCTTTGCCTTCGATTCTCTGCTGGTAATGGCTGCGGCTATCACAGTAGGACTGAAACGGTTGCCTATGTCGTTCTGAATAATCAGAACAGGCCGTATGCCGCCCTGTTCCGACCCGACAACAGGACTGAGGTCTGCGTAGTAAATGTCGCCTCGTCTGATATTCATATCCTTTTCACGCTCCGAATCTTTATTTTGCGGTTCCACCGCCAAGGGATGTGTCGATATCAGTATTTTGTCCCGTCAAAGGGAAAAATAATCATTACCTATCTGCTCAACACATTAATATTTTATTCCCCTCTGCCAATTTGGTGAGCGTTGATCCTTCATCTTTGCCGATGAATATGTTTCGGTTTATGTTTGAAAAAGCTTTTGTACCCCTTTCATCATTATCAATGCGCTATACGATTCCCGTGTGAAACAACAGACTAAACAATGCAAAAATAACAATTCCTGCTCCTGTCGGTTCCGGAATGCAATGCTGTATCTCGAAGCACCTCTGCAAAGCTCCGCCACAGACCGAAACGGCAGCCATGACCGTAGCATCTCCCGCAAAGCTCCGCCGCTGACCGAAACGGCAGCCATGACCGTAGCATCATCCACTCAATTTGCCGCAAAACTGCAGAAAGGATCAATGGTTTTCCTGATGATGCAAAGCGCAGAGGGATAAAACCTTTTCCGGGTGAAACAGAAATGAGAGCTGTTAGCTGCTGAAAACAAGAGGCGTATCGCCGCTGAAACTGTTTGTTCTTCCCGTTATGTATGGCATCAAAGTAATGACACAGTAAAAATATATGAAGCTGCTGCGTTCTTCATTCATCATGACGATGAAAAATCACGCAGCAGCTTCATCCAATCCTCCGCCTTTCGGCTGAACATCATTTTTTCCCCGCTGACAGGATGTGTCAGACACAACGACTCACAATGCAGGCACTGACGCTGAAATATCCGGCGGCTTCCGCCGTACAGCTCATCTCCTGCAAGGGGATGTCCGATACTTGACAAATGGACACGGATCTGGTGCGTCCGCCCTGTTTCAAGCCAAAGCGACAACAGCGTATGTCCGTTCTCTACAGCGACGGAAGTATAGTGGGTAACGGCACTCATTCCCCCTTCCGCAGCTTCCCGCTGCATCACAGACCCTTCTTTCAGTCTGATCGGCGTACGAATCGTTCCGCTGCCGTACAGCTCCCCCTCACAGAGCGCCCGGTACTTTTTTTCTATATGCCGGATCAGAAAGGTGTGTGCATACGCATTCTTTGCCACAGCAATCAGCCCCGAAGTGTCCTTATCCAGACGGTTAACCGCCCGGAACGTGTAGTTTTCGCCTTTTTGCCTGCTGTAAAACATTATCCCGTTGGCAAGGGTATCCGTCTGATGTTCCCTCACCGGATGCACCGGCATAAAGGGCGGCTTATTGACAATCAGCAGTGTTTCATCCTCGTAGACAATATCCGGCTGCATGAAAACAGGTATAATATCCGAAGTATCCTGCGGAAAACGCAGGCAAACCACGTCTCCTGCATGAAGCGTATCTATACTTCTGATCTTTTGTTCTCCCACTGTCATACCCTTTTCCGTTCGTTTCAGCTTTGCCAGCAGCCTTGCCGAAACATGACAATAGCGGCGCAAAAAATGCTGTACGCTGATACCTTCCAGTTCTTCCGGCACTGTAAATTCAGGCATATCGGCGATTCCCTCCTGCACTTTATGTTTTCTGTTTTCCTTCATTTCGTGCTTCTGTTACCATCCCGCACAATTCCCGCAGACTTTCAATCCGGTAATCACAAAGCGCATGGGGCATCTGTACCCTTTTGCCCGGATCATATACACAGGTCGCCAAGCCTGCGTTTCTGCCTCCCTGCATATCCGACGTCAGAGAATCTCCCACTACCAGTATCTTGTCCGTTTCTTTTTCGGAAATGCTCTGCAAAACAGCATCAAAAAACGCTTTCATCGGCTTTTGTACACCCATTTCGTCCGAAATAAACACACCGTCAACTAATCTCTCCAGCCCTGACTTCAAAAAACGTCCCCTCTGAACGGTTTTCAGACCGTTTGTGATAATGTATACATAACAACGCCCTGCAAGCTGCCTTACCGCTTCTTCCGCTCCGTTAAAAAATATTGCCTGCTTGGCAAGCGCTTCTATGTATCTGTCGGCTAACCGTTCGGGATTCTCATAGCCCTCCAGACACTTTCGGATCAGTTCTCTGAAACGCTCTACACGCAGTTGTGAACGTGTAATCTTATTCATTTCAAACTCTTTCCAGAGTGCCGCATTGATAGCACTGAAGCTTTGGCATATTTCGTCATCAAAGGGAAGATTTTCGCTTTGCAGCGCTTCACACAGTGCTCTGCTTTCGCAGGCTCCAAAATCAAAAATGGTATCATCGGCGTCCATCAGCAGCGTAGTATATCGTTCCACAATCTTTTCTCCTTGCTTTTTGATAATCATTTCTATTATAGAGTATCCAGCTCAAAAAAGCAAACCGCAGAAAACCATATTCTGACAAACTGAGCAAAAACGCTGTGATACAATCATAAAAAAGCCGCATTGGTTCATCGGCAGCCAACTGCGGCAGATTATGATTTATTCGGGGTGGTCAGAATTGAAGGTCAGCGAGCTTACGGCAAGGGTTACTTCAGGTTATCTTTTACAGAGCAATATCGGCAAACGGCTGTTTTCTCAACTTGCCTGCTTTGGCATCGGCTTTATCTCGGCAGGGGGAACTCTTTTCAGCTCCTATGCTCCCTTCGGCGTCAGTGCAGCGGCAGCGGTTCCGAAGGGCGGCGTGTTTGCTTCGTTTTTGGGAGCGGTAACAGGCTATTTTGCATTTTCCGGCAGAGGCAATCCATTTCGCTATATCGCCGCTATGCTGGCTGTCATCGCCATTCGCTGGACACTCGGTGACATCAGGCGTCTGAACCGGCACTCTCTATATGCCGCAGCCGTATGCTTTGTTCCGACGCTGGCTACCGGACTTGCTTCCATGAGCGTCAGCGGATTTCGTGCAGAATCCTTTCTCGCCTTCTGTCTGGAAGCTCTGATCAGTGCCGGAGCGGCTTACTTCTTTTCACGGACCAATATCATTCTGCAGGGGACAAAAAGTCTGGGTATGCTCGCCTTGCCGGAAACAGCCTGCCTTGTACTCAGCGGCTGCATCGCTCTGCTCGCTTTGTCCGGGATTCATCTCGGCATTATTTCAATCGGCAGAATCCTTTCGGTTCTGTGTATTCTGATGGCAGCAAAATACGGCAGTGCCGCAGGCGGAGCAGTTGCCGGCATTGCCATTGGTTCAGTTCTCAGTTTTTCTTCTCAGGAATATTTCTTTGTCGGAGCCGCTTATGCCTTTGGCGGACTGCTGGCAGGTATCTTTTCACATACCGGACGCATTCTCTCTTCCGTCGTTTTTCTGCTGGGATGCTGCATTATTGCGCTTCAGTCAGTTTCTGTCGAAATGGTGGTTACACTGATCTACGAAATCATCATTGCGGGCGCCGTCTTTTTTCTTTTGCCAAAAAACACCGGCAGTTTTCTGTCCGCCGTTTTTATGACCGGCAGTCAGGACGAACACAGCGAAGGACTGCGCCGCTCCATCATTATGCGACTGGATTTTGCGTCCAAAGCACTTTCCAATGTTTCCGCAGATGTTGAAGAGGTAGCACAAAAGCTGTCCCGTATCGTTACGCCTTCTTTGGAATCGGTATATCAAAAGTCTGTGGACGATACCTGTCAGCGGTGCGGTTTACAGGTTTTCTGCTGGAAACACCGTGACGGCGTCAGCATGGAATCTTTTGACTATATTACCGAAAAACTGACAAAAAGCGGTTCTGTACGAGCGGAAGATTTTCGGGAGGATTTCAGAAGAAAATGCTGTCGCTGTCCCGAGATGGCGATGGCTGTCAACAGAAATTATAAAAACTTTATTGCCTCGGAAGCCGCCTCCAGACGGGTAGAAGAGGTAAGGTCGGTTGTTGCGGGACAGTTTTGCGGACTCGGTGATATTCTGGAAGAGATGGCGGACGAATATGAAAGCTACGAATTTTTTGACAACGAAACAGCCGAACGAATCAGCATGAAGCTGAAGGAACTGGGACTCATTCCCATCAGCGTAAGCTGTCGGGTTGACCGTCTTGGCAGAATGACGATTGAAACGGAAATCTATGACGAAGACCGCCGCAAGCTGAAGCGAAACATGATTGCCTCCGAATTATCAAAGCTTTGCGGCAGAGTGTTTGACGCGCCGGGCATTACCGCAGCTTTCGGACGCTGCCGTATGATTCTGAGTGAACGCCCGACGTTTGACATTGAAATTGCCGTCAGTCAGCACACCTGCGGAAGCGGTCTGCTCAGCGGTGATCATTTCCGTTATTTTACCGACGGAGCAGGACGAATGATCACTGTTCTGAGCGACGGAATGGGTACAGGCGGCAGAGCTGCCGTTGACGGCGGTATGGCAGTCAGTATTTTTTCAAAGCTGATCAAGGCAGGGCTTGGCTTTGACTGCTCTCTGAAGGTTGTCAATTCGGCGCTGATGGTCAAATCAGAAGATGAGTCACTTTCAACCCTTGACGTGGTTTCGGTAGATCTTTATACCGGTCAGGCGGAATTCCGCAAAGCAGGCGCCGCCGTCTCATTTATCCGCAAGGGCGGCGATATGTATCGTGTGGAAACCCCTTCCCTGCCCGTCGGCATTTTGTCGGAGGTGTCCTTCACCTGTACAGCGGATACCCTTTCTGCCGAGGATATTATCGTGATGGTATCAGACGGAGCCGTTGCCTGCGGCGAAGAATGGATCGAGCGAATCATTATGAAATGGGAAGATAAAAGTATGCAGGAGCTGGCACATCTGATCAATGATGAAGCCACTGCACGCCGGGCAGACGGTCATGATGACGACATCACCGTCATTGCCATGCGGTGTATCAATGCGTAAGTGAATGTGAGCCAACGAAGTGCAAACCAGCTCAGGTGCTGACCAACACGAAGGATCTGTTCCTCTCACCGGAAGACCAGCGCAAGCACAGCGGACTGAAAAATTCATGCGTTGGGTCAGACTTCCATTTCCAACCAAAACCAAAACACTGTCATACTTTGCAAACCGAACGTACAGACTCTGCGCTGCTCGTCTGAACCTCACGGCAAGAGCAGCGGACTGAAAAATTCATGCGCTGGGTCAGACTTCCTTTTCCGACAAAACACTATCAGACTGACTGAAACCGAAACAATCAGCCTATTTGCCGCACTGTGCAGCAGCAACTTGAAGAACGGCAGCCGCTTGTGGTATACTTTACTTGTCAAAAGGCGAAACGGTGTACAGGCATATACCAAAACAGCCATGTACCGATACAGAACGGAAAGAAAAGGAGCATTGACATGAAAGCCAAAAGAAACAAAACAATAGATATGAGTACGGAAGAGGGTGCTTGTTATCTGAACCGCTGTATCTGTGTGAATACACCGAAAACCGTTGAGGAAATACTTGATAAAACCATACTGGGAGACACTTTTGAGGTATCGCAGCACCTGCCTGACCAATTTGTAGATTTGCTGATTGCGGATCCGCCCTATAATCTTAACAAGAATTTTCACGGAAACAAATTTCAGAAAAGAAACGATGAAGCATACGAAGAATATACAGAATCATGGGTAAGGGCGGTACTTCCGTTGTTAAAGAGCGATGCCTCGGTATATGTATGCTGTGACTGGGCGTGCAGTTCCTCTGTGGAAAGAGTGCTGAAAAAGTACTTTTATATTCAGAACAGAATCACATGGCAGCGTGAAAAGGGCCGCGGCGCAGTTTCCAACTGGAAAAACGGCATGGAAGATATCTGGTTTGCAACCGTATCCCCCACCTACGCTTTCCACGCCGATGCGGTCATGCTCAGAAGGAAGGTCATCGCACCCTATAAAATCGCAGGAAAACCGAAAGATTGGGAAGAAACCGAAAACGGTAATTTCAGAAACACCTGTCCGTCAAATTTCTGGGACGATATTTCAATTCCGTATTGGTCGATGCCCGAAAACACAGCCCACCCGACGCAAAAGCCGGAAAAGCTGCTGGCAAAGCTGATACTGGCAAGTTCCGACCCCGATGATATCGTGCTTGATCCGTTCCTTGGTTCCGGTTCAACTTCTGTTGCGGCAAAAAAACTCGGCAGACGTTTCGTCGGCATTGAAATGAATCCGCAGTACTGTGTATGGGCGGAAAAAAGACTGGAAATGGCGGAAAGCGATTCGTCCATACAGGGATATACCAACGGCGTTTTCTGGGAAAGAAATACCAATGCGCTGCAAAAAAAATATCGGGAACCTTGACGGATTAAAAAACGGCTGACAGAATGTATGCGATGGTCAATCAGGCAAAACGGACGATTTTTTTGTATGAAGCGGTTGAAATAAAACCGACAATCGGTTATAATAAGTACTACAGAGAACACTTGGGCAGCTTGCAAGCCGGAAACAATGCTTCGGCTTTGTTAATACAGGTTAAAAAAGAAAATATCGGCCCACCGGGGCTATGGAATGGAAACATTCGGCAATGTATCGTTAGGTCTTTGAAGATACATCGGTCGAATGTTTTTTTGTTTGATGGAGGGATATGAATGAAACTGAAAAAACTGTTGTTTGATTTGACAAAATTTGAGTGGTGCCTCTGGATCGGCTCCGTTTTAGCGGTAGTAACAGCGTTTTTGCTGTTTTCAGCAGATTATCTGACCCTTGCGGCTTCACTGATAGGCGTAACGTCACTGATTTACGCAGCTAAGGGAAACCCTGTGGGACCTGCGCTGATGATCGCTTTTTCTATCATGTATGGCGTCATATCCTTTTTCTTCCGCTATTACGGAGAGCTTGTCACTTACGTCGGCATGACTTTGCCAATGTCGGTTGTCAGTCTGGCTGCATGGCTGCGTCATCCCTATCAGGATACGGCACAGGTTGCCGTTGCAAAAATATCTAAAAAGCAGGTAACCGTCATGCTGTTATTGACAGCAGGCATAACAGCGGCGTTTTACTTCATTCTCGGCGCTTTGCAGAATGCAAATCTGTTTTTCAGCACCGTGTCGGTCACAACCAGTTTTCTGGCAGCATATCTGACCTTCCTGAGAAGTCCGTATTTTGCTCTTGCTTATGCAATGAACGACGTGGTACTGGTGGTTCTGTGGAGCCTTGCCGCTGCCGTAGAAACATCATACATACCGATGGTAGTTTGCTTCTGTGTATTTCTCATTAACGATGCTTACGGCTTTTTTAACTGGAGGAGAATGGAAAACGCACAGAAAAAGCCATAAGAAATCACCTTTCCTGCGTAGCACGGAAGTGCACTGCAAAGTCGGCGGACTATCTTATGCCGGATGCACTCCTCCTGCGTAATGCAGTAGTAACATACAGGTGCCGGAACGTCAATCTCCGCCGGAATCAATGGGTGTAGGGACAAAAAATGACAGCGCTGCTCCCCAAAAAATCGGATCGTTCCGGAATCAAGGCTTGCAAAGAAATGATTGACACTTCCGGCAAGCAAAGATGACCGTCAAAACGACAGGCAATCACACAGTGTCCCGGCTATACCGGCAGCAAAAATCTCCGATACGTTCAGGCAAACCCAATGCTGAATCATCATGCTTTTGCCGGTTCCGAAACAACAGGAATTGCCCTTTATGGCAGCGACAGAGAACAGGTTAAATTCAAGCAGGTTCCGGAATAGCAGGGATTGCCCTGTACATATCTGCGGCGGCAGGAATCTACCGGCAGGATTCTGAGGTGAGATTCCTGATCAAAGCAGCACAAAGATGTGCAGGATACAATTGCGGACAGTGATGCGATCAGCTCAGACAGACTTGACAGTGCCGTGGGAAGAAGGTAAACTAAAAGCAGACGAAATAACAATGCAGGTGAACAATATGGCAGGAGAAGAAAAGCTGCAGCTCAGCGGAGCAGTAGAAGAAATAATTTTTCGGAATGATAATAACGGCTATACTGTCATGACCATGCTGTGCGACGGTGCCAGCACCACGGCAGTGGGCATTATGTCGGACGTCAACGTAGGCGACGAACTGAAGTTAGTCGGCAACTGGAAGACCCACGCCAGCTACGGCGAACAGTTCGCTTTTGAGTATTATGAACAGTATATTCCTTCAACATCGGATAATATCCTCAAATATCTGTCTTCCGGCGCAGTTAAGGGTGTGGGAAGGGCAACCGCTAAAAAGTTGGTAGATGCCTTTGGCGAACATACCCTCGAAGTAATCCAGAATGACCCGGGCAGACTGGAACAGCTAAAGGGCTTTTCTCACGAAAGAGCGATGGCACTCAGTGCCGAAATACGAAAAACCTTCGGTATGAGAGAAGCTATGATCTATTTGCAGCGGTTTCACATTTCACCTCAGGAATGTGTCAAAATCTGGAAAAGCTTTGGCGCCGACACGATAGCCGTTATTGAGAATAATCCGTATATTCTGTGCGGAAACGGCGTCAACCTGCCCTTTGAACGGGCGGATTACATAGCGGCAGCTCTGAAAAAACCCGAAGACGAACCTTTTCGGATTCGGGCAGGCATTACTTACATTCTGCGGCACAACGCCGGAAACGGTCACACCTGTCTGCCGAGAGAAAAACTCCTGCGGGTTGCTAAGGATTTTTTGAAACAGGAGATGCCGTTGATCGAAGAAATTCTGAACGAGCTGCTGCAGGACGGCAGCCTGATAGAAGACAAGCTGCACGAGAAGTCTTTTATATTTTTGCCTGCCATGTACAAAAGCGAATCTTTTTCGGCAGCACGGCTGTCCATGATGCTGCAGTTTCCGCCGGAAAGCATAACAGGCGTTGAAATGGCGCTGGAGCGGTTTGAACAGCAGCAGAAAGTACAGTATGCACAGTTGCAGAGAAAGGCAATTATCGAAGCGCTGTCCGGCGGACTGCTGATTCTGACAGGAGGCCCCGGAACAGGCAAAACCACTACTCTGAACGCCATCATCACACTGTATCTTCAGCATGGTCTGAAGGTAGCGCTGGCTGCTCCGACAGGACGTGCGGCGCAGAGAATGTCAGAGGTAACCGGACGAGAAGCAAAAACGATACACCGTTTGCTGGAAGTGGAGTGGGACAAAAACGATATTCCTGCCTTCAAAAAAAACGAGCGGAATCTGTTGGATTGCGACGCACTGATTTTAGACGAACTGTCCATGGTGGACGCTCAGCTCTTTGAAAGTGTGATGCGTGCGCTGCCCTTGGGCTGCAGGCTGATCATGGTAGGTGACAGCGATCAGCTACCATCAGTCGGTCCGGGCAACGTATTGGGCGATCTGATAGCTTCCGGAAAGGTTCCGGTGGTACAGTTGACAGAAATCTTCCGGCAGTCTATGCAAAGTCTGATCATCACCAACGCACATAGAATCGTTCATGGAGAGATGCCCGAAATCACCCGTAAAGACGGAGACTTCTTCTTTCTTGCCTATCCCGATAAAGAAAAGATTGCTGCCACCATCGTCGATCTGTATATCCGCCGGCTTCCTTCCACCTATCAGTATTCACCGCTGGAGGATATTCAGATTCTGTGTCCCGGCAGAAAAGGAGAGCTTGGCGTCATCGAGCTGAACAAACGCCTGCAGCAGATGCTGAATCCTTCTGTCGGAAAGAATTCCGAGCTACAGCTTCCCCTTTATACCTTCCGTGCAGGTGACAAGGTGATGCAGACAAGAAACAACTATGACCTTCTGTGGACAAAAGATAACGGCACGGAAGGAGCAGGTATTTTTAACGGAGACATCGGTGTGATCGAGGCTGTCGATAAGGCCGCCAAATCCGCCTGCATACGGTTTGATGATAAAAGCGTGCTATACGATGAGGAATCTCTGCTGAATCTGGAGCTTGCGTATGCGACGACCGTACACAAAAGTCAGGGGAACGAGTTTAACGCCGTGATTATGCCCATGTATTACGGTCCGCCGATGCTGTATTACCGCAACCTTTTGTATACAGCAGTCACCAGAGCGAAAAAGCTGCTGATTCTGGTGGGCAATGTATCCACACTGAAAATAATGGTAGACAATAATAAAAAGACCCTGCGGTATTCTGCGCTGAAAGACTTTTTGGAAAGGAATTGATACAATGCTGAAACTTATTGTATCGCTGCTTTTTCCCAAAAGATGCCCTTTTTGCCATCAGATCATCGCTCATTCACAGACAGAATGTGACAAATGCCGCAGAACAACAGAAAATGCTTTCCTGCAGCGCACTATTGATGGAAACACCGTTTGCTATGCGCCGTTTTATTACAAAGGAACTGTCAGAAAAGCCATCCATAACTTCAAATTTCATGGAATGCCTGACAATGCAGACAGCTTTGCAGCAGCCATCGTTCGTGTTTTGCAGACTAAGGGCGTCAAACCGGATATTGTCACCTTTGTTCCGCTGCATAAAACCAAAAAGGCCGAACGAGGGTATGATCAGTCTGAGGTGCTTGCCAAAAAAATTGCCGAAAAAATGAATTTGCCGTATCGCAGATTGCTGAAGAAAACAAAGATCAATCAGGTGCAGCACACACTCTCTCCTGAACAGCGGCGCCTCAATGTGATCGGCGTCTATGAAGCCGTTCGTCCGGATCAGATAAAGGGACAGACTATTTTGTTAGTGGACGATATCTGTACCACCGGCAGTACGTTAAAGGAATGCGCTTTGATGCTGCGGCAGGCAGGCGCCCTGTCTGTAAGCTGTGCCTCTGTCAGCATTCCGGAATTCACTGAAGCCGATTAAAAAATGTGCGGGCGCTTTTTGCGTTTTTTACTTGAAGCGTCGGTTTATTTGTAATATAATGGTAAAGAAAAGTCTGGAAAGGGTGAAGTGAATGGCAGTAGATGTGGCAATTGATCTGGGAACCTCACGAACAAGAATATATCTTCCCAACAAGGGAATTGTAGTAGATGAACCTTCTGTTATTACAATCAATCTGGAAAACGACGATATCGTTGCCGTAGGTCACGATGCATATATGATGATCGGCAGAACTTCGGACAGAATGGATGCGGTTTACCCGCTGTCCGGCGGCGTCATTTCCGATTTCGGTCTGGTGGAGGCCATGATCTCAGTGATGCTGAAGGGCGTTATTTCATCAAAAATCGGAATGCCCAGAGCGGTAGCCTGTGTTCCCAGTGATATTACAGAAGTGGAAAAACGGGCTGTGGTCAACGCTATCAGCGGTGCAGGGGTGCGAAGAGTATGCCTTGTAGAAGAACCGGTGGCAGCGGCGATGGGCGCTGATCTGGATATCAGCAGTCCGCACGGATCGTTTGTTGTGGATATCGGCGGCGGTACGACAGACATGGCGGTTATCTCACTCAGCGGTATTGCTGTGTCACGCTCTATCAAACAGGCGGGCAACGCCATGGACGAGGAAATTATCAAGTATGTCAAGCGCAGATACAATCTGCTGATCGGCAAGCGCACGGCAGAAGAAGCCAAAATGAATATCGGCTGTGTGATTCCGGGTGTGATCTCCGGCAAATATCGTGTCAAGGGCAGAAACCTGATTACCGGTATGCCTTCATGGGTTGATCTGGACGCTTCCGAAATGGCAGAACCTCTTGAAGAAATATCACGGACCATTATCAGCCGCATTCAGGATATTCTTGAAGAAACACCTCCTGAGTTGATCGGTGATATCTATACGGACGGCATTGTACTCACAGGAGGAGGCTCTCAGATTGCCGGTATCGACCGTCTGATCAGCAAGGTGACAGACCTCTCTGTCCGGATTGCTCCGGATCCTTCCACCTGTGTGGTGCGTGGCTGCGGCAAGGCACTGGGATATATAGATAAGGCAGGCAGACCCGACAGCGGCATTAATCCGATTTCGGATTTCTTTTAATGCGCTTTCCCTGTACTGCCGGACCGGATATCCAAAATAACATCGGGCAGATCAGCCATCGGCGTTTTCCCCTTCATTCGCCTGAGTCAACGGCAATATTTTTTATCAATACGCTTTTTCCCGCCATAAACAGTAAATGACGGTTGTTCCGATGATTTTTTCATCAATAACGCAAAAACTGTTCTGAACAGCCCGTCAGCACGATACGGCATGATCATCACAGAGTAAAACAATTGACATTTCGTCTGTTTTATAGTATAATATAACAACAACCTAAATAAAACAGAGCGGAGGTGCTGTCAGTGACAAAGTATGTATGCGAAATCTGCGGTTATGTTTACGATCCCTATGCAGGTGATCCCGATAACGGTATTGCAGAAGGAACTGCTTTTGAGGATATTCCTGAAGATTGGACTTGTCCCCTGTGCGGTGTCGGAAAAGACAACTTTGCCCCCGAGGCATGAGCAGCAACAAGTTAACACAGTGTTCAAAAAAGGAGGGAACATTGGCGTTTCCTCCTGTTTTTATTTCAGAAATACCGGAACAAAGGATTTTTTCATGAAACAAAAGCATATTCTGCCTGCCGAGTATCACGGCAGACGATACTACTCTCTTGACAGCTATCTGAAAAACGTTTTTCACGAAAAACTGTACAAGCTTTCTTTAGACGGCGGCATGACCTGCCCGAACCGTGACGGCACACTGTCATACGGCGGCTGTATTTTTTGCAGCGAGGGCGGATCAGGCGATTTTGCAGCCGTCAGAACAACCGATATCCGCCGTCAGCTTGACGAAGCCAAAGCAGCAGTCAGCCGCAAATTCAGCGGGCAGCACTATATTGCCTATTTTCAGTCGTTTACCAACACCTATGCGCCGGTAACGTATTTAGAAAAGCTTTTTGGGCCTGTTATGGAACAGGACGATATTTCTGTGCTGTCCATCGCCACCCGTCCGGACTGTCTTGAGCCTGAAAAACTGAAACTGCTCCAAAAGCTGAACCGGATCAAGCCGGTGTGGGTAGAACTGGGACTGCAGACAATTCACGAAAAAACCGCTGAACTCATCAATCGCCGCTATCCCCTCTCCTGCTTTGACAAAGCTGTTCATGAACTGAAAAATATCGGCGTGGGCGTTATTGTTCATACGATTCTCGGTTTGCCCCATGAAAGCCGTGAACAAATGATGCAGACAGCAGACTATGTGGGCAGATCGGGCGCTGACGGCATTAAACTGCAGCTTCTTCACGTTCTGCAAAATACTGCGCTGGCAGAAATGTATGACAAGGGTGTTTTTGACACACTCTCTGTTCACGAATATATCAGCATTGTCACCGATATTATCGCCCTTCTGCCGCCGCAGATCGTCATTCATCGGCTGACAGGCGACGGTAATAAAGAAATTCTGATATCACCTCGCTGGAGCGGTGACAAACGACGTATACTCAACGCCATCAGCCACGAGCTGAAAGCACAGGATATTGTACAGGGGTGCCGGTTTGTTCCTTAAAAGAAATTTTACAAAATCGAAACAAGATAGCTGTTTACAAATATTGGCAGTATGATATAATAAAAGAATCCGACAGGTAAAAAATACCATTTCAGTATTTCATCTGATATACATTACTTTCACAAACGGAGATGATAACGATGGCAAAGGATAATTTCTTCAGCATTACACCGGAATTGGTGGAACTAAGCGAACTATGCAAAAAAAATGATACGATTGAAAAGGACCTGTATGCAAAATATGACGTAAAACGTGGTCTGCGGGATATCAACGGAAAAGGCGTACTGGCAGGACTGACAGAGATTTCCGAAATCTGCTCCAGTAAGATTGTCAACGGTCAGACCGTTCCCTGTGACGGCAAGCTCTATTATCGGGGGGTCGATGTGGAAGAGATCGTCAAAGGGTTTATTAACGATGACCGCTTTGGATTTGAAGAGGTAGTATATCTTCTGATGTTCGGCACTCTGCCGGATTCCGCACAGTTTGAACAGATCAACCGTCTACTGGCACAATACCGTAACCTTCCCCACTACTTCACCAGAGATGTTATTCTCAAAGCGCCCAGCAAAGATATGATGAATGCGCTGGCACGAAGCGTGCTGACGCTATATTCTTACGACCCTAATGCCGACGACACCTCTTTGCCGAACGTGCTGCGTCAGTGTCTGCAGTTGATTGCACTGTTTCCGGTTATCTCGGTTTACAGCTATCAGGCTTACAGTCACTACCATCTGGGAAAAAGCCTGATTATTCATTCCCCCCAGCCCGATCTTTCCACGGCTGAGAATATTCTGTATATGCTGCGCCCTGATTCCCGATATACCAAGTTGGAAGCCAAGCTGCTGGATATGGCGCTGGTTCTGCACGCCGAACACGGCGGCGGCAACAACTCTTCCTTCACAACCCATGTTGTCACCTCTTCCGGTACTGATACTTATTCCGCCATTGCTGCGGCTTTAGGTTCTCTGAAAGGCCCCAAGCACGGCGGCGCCAATATTAAAGTTGTCAAAATGTTTGAGGATATGAAAGCCAATATCTCTGACTTTGAAGATGAAGATGAGGTCCGTGATTATCTGACAAAGCTGCTCCACGGAGAGGCTTTTGACCATGCCGGACTGATTTACGGCATGGGACACGCCGTTTACTCCATTTCAGACCCCCGTGCAAGGGTATTCAAGGGATTTGTAGAAAAGCTCTCTGAAGAAAAGGGCAGAATAAAAGAATTCCGTCTGTATTCCATGGTCGACCGCCTTGCTCCCGAGGTCATTGCCAAAGAACGCAGGATTTACAAAGGCGTCAGTGCCAATGTTGATTTTTATACCGGCTTTGTTTACAGTATGCTGAACCTGCCGCCGAAACTGTTTACTCCGATTTTCGCTATCGCCCGTATTGCCGGCTGGTCAGCTCACCGTATGGAAGAACTGGTTAATTCAGGAAAGATCATTCGTCCCGCTTATCTGAACATTCATGAAAGAATACCTTATACGGATATTGAACACAGATAATATTTCCCCGATTTCGCCGTTAAAAAGCGACATCGGGGATTTTTTTCTTTGTGAAAACCTGTAAGGTCAAAACCATTTTCCTTAACAGCAGCTCTTGCGGTTACCGGAATTTTCACAGATTCAGAAATCATATTTTGCATATTTTCTCTTAGCTAATGATCTCTTAACGCTGAACAAGAGCCAGCTTTTTTCCATCGCTTATTCCATTCTTCCTTTCTGTTTTAATTCGGATTTACCCTAACTATTGACAAAGGACCGAATAACATAAAAAAGCGACGGTTTTTTCGCCGTCGCTCGCTGATTACACTGATTCTGTTTGATTCGGGGATATCCGACAACCGTCACAAAGTATCCTAACGCAACCTGTCAATGAACACAAAGCCACCTGTTTTTGTCGTTACCGCAATGAGTAACACAGCAAAGCTCTGTCATTGACTGTTCCTGCGGCAACGAACGGAACACAAGCGTTCAGACTTATTACCCCTCTTCCCTATGGAAACAAGGCTGACAGAAAGCAGACAACGGGAATCGAACCCGCCCTCTCAGCTTGGGAAGCTGATGTACTACCGATATACGATGTCTGCGAAGCTACGCACATTTGCGAACGGAACCATTCGGATAGAAAAACACCCTCGCATATTGCGAGGGTAAATGGGAGAGGGTGGATTCGAACCACCGAAGCCGAAGCAACAGATTTACAGTCTGCCCCATTTGACCGCTCTGGAACTCTCCCATATTAAGCTAAAAGTGGAGCTGGTGGACGGACTTGAACCCCCGACCTGCTGATTACAAATCAGCTGCTCTACCAACTGAGCTACACCAGCATTTTTTGCTGATCATCAGTCTCGCCTGACGACTTGTTTATAATATCACACTGATCTGCTTTTGTCAATAGTTTTTTAGAATTTTTTTCAAAGGTTTTTTCTGCCTTTTTCATACCGGTTTTATCATAGCAGTTTTCAACGAAAAGAGTTTGCTCTGACGGTATTTCGATGAATACTCCGAAAAAAGAATATGTGCGTAATGATGCGGATGCTTCCATTTCGTTTTGGAATGTTCCGTATAAAAACAGCGTATGTATTAAGCAGAACCGGGTATATCCCGAAAAGGACATACCCGACTGCTTACAGTATCAGAAAAAACCAGATTCGTTATCCTGATTCAGATTTCTGATAAAAGTACAGGCAGCAGGCAGTGTGGGAAACACAAATCTTGACGGCATAACACGCAGCGAAGATTCTGCTGTTTTTCCCTCAGGCGTAAAAGAATAAAAAGGCGTACCCGGCTCGTAATACGATGATGCAGCATTTTTACGATGTTTCATTTTAACCACCTCGGCATGAATTGAAGGACTTTTTTCGTCCTACAGAAAATAGTATATGTGCCGGCAGAGGTTCGTTATACAACAAAGTCAAAACCTTGTAGGAAGCAATAGTAATCCAAAAAGGAGTGAGTAATGTTTGTTCATTCTGACACTTCGAAAAAATCGTTTTTTCAAAAGAACAGCATTTATCCTGCTAATTGCTGTCATCATTTTTGTTGCCTTGGCAGCAGCAGCGGTTTTATCGAAAAAAAAGAAGGATACGATCGAAGCAAACGGCAAAACACTGAATTTGATCATTCGCAGTCCGGAAGACGCTGAAAAGGCAGCGGCTGTTTTGGGAATTGAAGCCGATAACGCTGCTGTTGACTGCACAAAAATCGTCATTCCCTTTCATTTCAATCAGGTGTACAATGACTATAATCAATTGCAAAAATGCTTAGGAACAGACCTTTTTGATTATCGTGGGAAAGAATGTCTGAAATACACAGTTTCAACCGACAATACCAAAGAAGGCGGCGTCACGGTGACACTTCTGGTATTTAACGAATGCCTCATCGGCGGAGATATCAGCGAGAACCGTTTTCAAGGCAGCATCCGCAGCCTGCTCTGAGCAAAAAAACAGCGCCATTCATTACCGCCCGGCATACGGTTTATGTGCGCCGTCTCCTGATAAAAGATGTTTGTGAATGCCTTGACAATAAATAGTCAAAGTGCTAAACTTACACTAAGTCAAACCTCTGCACTGAGAGCCGTTTGACTCGATTCACCCCGGACACAGGTTTGTGTTTCAGGAAAAAGGCATTGAAAATCAACCAATAAGGAGACAGAATATGCTGCTGGACAGATTTTTACCCCGCATAGACTTTGATTCCTACGAGGATTTCAAGAAAAACTATCAGGTGAACATTCCCGAAAACTTTAACTTTGGTTTTGATATTGTCGACGAATGGGCAAAGCAGGACGAAAATAAAAAAGCACTGGTCTGGTGCGACGATCACGATCATGAGATGGTTTTTACTTTCAAGGATATCAGTCTGCTTTCGAACAAGGCGGCAAACTATTTCAAGAGCATCGGCATTCAAAAAGGCGACGTTGTCATGATGATTCTGAGAAGGCGCTGGGAATACTGGATTTGTGCGACGGCACTGCATAAGCTCGGCGCTACGATCATTCCCAGTACACTGCAGCTTACCAAAAAGGACATTGTCTACCGTGGCAATGCCGCAAAAGTCAAAGCGATTGTCTGCGTCAATGACGATTTTGTGCTGCGTCAGGTAGAACAGGCGCTTCCCTCTATCCCCACCCTGCAGACAAGAATTGTCGTAGGCGAGCCTGCCGACGGCTGGCGTTTCTTTGAGGACGAAATCGCTGCACAATCCGATGTATTTGAGCGTCCTGTCGGTAAAGACGCTACTTCGTGGAACGATATTATGCTGGTTTATTTCACCTCCGGTACGGAAGGTATGCCGAAGATGATTCAGCACAATTTTGCACACCCTCTCGGACATATCGTTACCGCAAAATACTGGCAGCGAGTGCAGGAAAACAAACTGCACATGAGCGTCAGTGATTCCGGCTGGGCAAAATTCGGCTGGGGAAAAATCTACGGTCAGTGGATTTGCGGCGCCGTTGTGTTTGCTTATGACATGGAAAAGTTCGTTCCGGCAAAGCTGCTGGAAAAAATGTCAAAGTACAAGCTGACAACCTTCTGCGCGCCTCCTACCATGTACCGCTTTATGCTGCTGGAAGACGTGGCAAGCTATGACCTGTCGTCCATTCAGCACTATGCAACCGCCGGCGAACCGCTGAACGCAGAAGTCAATATGAAATGGCAGCGGCTGACCGGCCACAATATCTATCAGGGCTTCGGACAGTCGGAAGGCTCTGTGCTGCTGGCAGATTTCCAATGGGATGATATCAAGGTCGGTTCTTCCGGAAAACCCTCTCCCCTGTATGACATTCGTCTGCTGAACAGCGAAGGAAAAGAAGTCGGTATCGGTGAAGAAGGTTCTATTTGCGTCATGGACGTAAAGAACAATCCGCCCGCAGGTCTTTTTACCGGTTATTATCTGAACCCCGAAATGACAAAAGAAAAGCTGTTGGGCGACTATTATAACACCTGCGATATGGCATGGCAGGACAGTGAAGGCTACTACTGGTTTGTCGGCAGAAACGACGACGTCATCAAATGTTCCGGCTACCGCATCGGACCCTTTGAGGTTGAAAGTGCGCTGATTGAGCATGATGCAGTTGTAGAGTGTGCCATCACCGGTGTGCCGGATCCTGTAAGAGGACAGGTCGTTAAGGCAACCATCGTATTAAAGAAAGGGTATGAACCTACAGACGCTCTGAAAAAAGAACTGCAGGATCATGTCAAACGATCCACAGCTCCCTACAAATACCCTCGTGTCATCGAATTCGTTGACGAACTGCCCAAAACCTTCAGCGGTAAAATCAAGCGTGCGCAGATCCGTCATGAGGACGAGGAAGCCATTCGTGTCAGGGATAACTGACTGCTCACTGAACAACACAAAGCCTGCTCTGTCTTATATAACGGAGCAGGCTTTTTTCTGATATTTTTTCCAAAAGACTATACAACAGCCTTAGCCGCTGTTTTTCAGGCACCTAAGGCTGACATCAGAATCAGGACAAATCCCGGTTCGCTCATAAACAGAAATCCTCCGCCAATCACTGTCATGATCGAATCAGAAGTTTTCTGCTTTACCGACTGCTCACTGAACAACACAAAGCCTGCTCTGTCTTTAACTCGGAGCAAAGCCCGATGTAAGCTCGCTTAACATCGGCTGCATTGATCCAACCTCACCGCAGGAGCTTTAGCTCCTCGGGGTTTCAGTGGGGGATTATAACCCCCACTGAAAGTCCGAATGGCACCCGCCGCCTAAGAGGGTGCGGGTGTCCAGTGGACACCTCTGCGAAGCAGAAGCACCGACCGAGCCGGCAGGCGAGACCCGGGGAACATCGGTGATTGGTTATATAACGGAGCAGGCTTTTTTCTGATATTTTTTCCAAAAGACTATACAACAGCCTTAGCCGCTGTTTTTCAGGCACCAAAGGCTGACATCAGAATCAGGACAAATCCCGGTCCGCCCATAAACAGAAATCCTCCGCCAATCACTGTCATGATCGGATCAGAAGTTTTCTGCTTTACCGACTGCTCACTGAACAACACAAAGCCTGCTCTGTCTTTAACTCGGAGCAAAGCCCGATGTAAGCTCGCTTAACATCGTCTGCATTGATCCAACCTCACCGCAGGAGCTTTAGCTCCTCGGGGTTTCAGTGGGGGATTATAACCCCCACTGAAAGTCCGAATGTCCCCCGCCGCCTAAGTGGCGGGGGACATCGGTGATTGGTTATATAACGGAGCAGGCTTTTTTCTGATATTTTTTCCAAAAGACCATACAACAGCCTTAGCCGCTGTTTTTCAGGCACCAAAGGCTGACATCAGAATCAGGACAAATCCCAGTCCGCCCATAAACAGAAATCCTCCGCCGATCACCGTCACAATAAACGCAGAAGTCTTTACTCTTTTCGGATCATACAATTCCTCAGGATCTTCGGGATTCAGCAGTATTTCGTATACACCATATATTTCAGGTACATTCAAATTGCTATATTGATTGTCATTCGAGCGGTACCATCTGCCGTTGAAATAATATTCATAAACCGGACAATAAACCGTTGTTGTGGTTCCCGATTCATTGTCATAACTCTCATCTTCCAGCAAGTCTACACACCTCGCCTGAACAGGCTGTGTACAGCGCTGCTTTTTGCGGCCGGTCTGTAAAACAGAAAACACCGTCAGCACAGCCCCGATCAATGCAAAGGGCAAGATTCCTGTCAACTGTACCACTAATATACCGTCGGACAATTTTGCAAACACCTCCGGCACAATCAGTCTGGCTGTCACAAGTACTGCCGCCGCTATCGCCTCACCGACAATAAAGCGCAGCATATTCTTCCGTTTATTCTCCGCAAGAGAACTTAATTGAACAATTGCTCCCGTACCAAGCTGCAGCGCATAAAAAATAATGACCCAGAATTCTTTGAAACCGACCGGTACGGCACAGATCAATGTACTCAACAGCAGCCAAATTAAAAACAACGCTTTCGCCTGAGGCGGCGTCGGCGGATTCTTTGGTTTTTTTCTCTTACCGGAACTTTCTGTATGCATATGGAAGCTTTTGGCTTCGTAAAACGCACGATTCCGATCCTCACTTTGCGGCTTTTCGGTTCTGTTTTCCGCACCGTATGATTCTGCCCGGTTACCTACCGGACGGTTGTTGTGCGAAAGAGAGTGTTCCTCTGTCCATCTGTCCTGATCCGTAAAACCAAAAGACAGATCTGACATATCGGCTTTATGATTATCAGATTCATTCATTGCAATATCATTCCTTTCCGTTTCATTATAATATAATTATAAACCGCACCGCAAGCTGTTTCCGGACATAATCGAAATAATCCGACGTTTTCACCGCATTTGAATCATAATTGTTGTTTTTTGAAGAAAAAAATGCTTTCCTCTGCCAAAATGAAGGAATAGTATCATTAATATATCGTTTTTGCAGGAAAAATTGCAATTTTTAGTGCTGAATGTTGCATTTAATAATTGACAGAGAAAAAGAATTGCTCTATAATAAGGGAGTACGGCATACATATATACGGTGAACGATTGTACAAACCGTTGCATGCTGAATGAAATAGGAGGCAGAAGAAAAAATGAAAAGAGTTTACAATTTTTCGGCAGGTCCTTCCATTCTCCCTGAGGTAGTACTCAAGAGAGCCGCAGAGGAAATGATGGATTATCAGGGAAGCGGTCAGTCCGTTATGGAAATGTCCCACCGCTCCAAGATTTTTGAGGGCATCATCAATGGCGCAGAGAGCCTTCTGCGTGAGGTTATGAACATTCCCGACAACTATAAGGTACTGTTCCTGCAGGGCGGTGCTTCCACACAGTTCGCCGCTATTCCGATGAACCTTGGCAACAAGAACCACAAGGCTGACTATGTACTGACAGGTCAGTGGGCTACCAAGGCTTACAAAGAGGCTGCAAGATATCTTGACGCCAATGTTGTTGCGTCTTCCAAGGACAAGACCTTCTCTTACATTCCGAAGCTCGATCCTGATACTTTTACGAAAGATGCAGACTATTTCTATATCTGCATGAACAACACCATTTACGGTACAGTTTATCACGAACTGCCCCAGACAGGTGATGTTCCGCTGGTTGCTGATATTTCTTCCTGCATTCTGTCCGAGCCGATTGACGTTTCTAAGTTCGGTATTCTCTATGCCGGCGCTCAGAAGAACATGGCTCCTGCGGGTCTGGTAGTTGCTATTATCCGTGAGGATCTGATCGGCAACGCAATGGATATCACACCCACAATGCTGAACTTCCAGACTCACGCTGACAACGGCTCCATGTTCAATACTCCTCCCTGCTGGACTATCTACATTGCCAAGCTGGTTCTGGAGTGGATCAAGAACGATATCGGCGGTCTTGAGAACATGAAGAAGATTAACGAGAAAAAGGCTTCTATCCTCTACAACTTCCTGGACAGCTCCAATATGTTCAAGGGCACCGTTGTTCCCGAGGACCGTTCTCTGATGAACGTACCCTTTGTTACCGGCAATGCCGATCTTGACGCTAAGTTCGTCAAAGAAGCTACTGCCAATGATTTTGTCAACATCAAGGGTCATCGTACTGTTGGCGGTATGCGTGCTTCCATCTACAATGCAATGCCTGTTGAGGGCGTTGAAAAGCTGGTTGCCTTCATGAAGGAGTTCGAAGCTGCCAATAGCTGAGAAACAACAAACAATTCCAGACAAATCAGTTTGTCGTCCGACCTCTTTTGAGATCGGACGGCACTGTTACATATTCTAATTAAAAAGGGTGACAAAAAATGTTTAATGTACAGACTCTTAATAAGATTTCTCCCGTTGCCATCAAGGCTCTCGGCGACAACTATACCGTAGCCGACGACGTTCAGAATCCGGACGCTATTCTCGTGCGCTCGGCTTCCATGCACGATATGGAAATGCCCGAAAGCCTGCTGGCTATTGCAAGAGCCGGTGCCGGCGTTAACAATATTCCGCTGGACAAGTGTGCAGAAAAGGGTATCGTTGTCTTCAACACACCCGGTGCCAACGCCAACGCAGTAAAAGAGCTGGTTCTCACAGGTATGCTGCTGAGCTGCAGAAAAGTAGTTGACGGTATTGCATGGGCAAAAACCCTGAAAGGCAACGGCGACGCTGTCGGTAAGATGGTAGAAAAAGGCAAGAGCCAGTTTGTCGGCCCCGAAATCAAGGGCAAGACACTGGGCGTTATCGGTCTTGGCGCTATCGGCATTCTCGTAGCGAATGCTGCCGTAGCACTGGGAATGGACGTTGTAGGCTATGATCCCTATCTGTCCGTTGACCATGCGCTGATGGTTTCTCATAAGGTAAAGCACGTTACAACCCTCGACGAAGTTTATGCCGCAAGCGACTTCATCACCATTCACGTTCCGCTGACACCTGACACAAAGGGCGTTATCAATGCAGAAAGCATTGCTAAAATGAAGGACAGCGTACGCATTCTGAACTTCTCCAGAGCAGATCTGGTTGTTTCCGGCGATATCCTGAAGGGCATTGCCGACAAGAAGATTGCCTGCTATGTGACAGACTTCGCTACTGATGATATTCTTGGCGAGGAAGGCGTTATCGCACTGCCCCATCTGGGCGCTTCCACTCCGGAATCCGAAGACAACTGCGCTGAAATGGCAGGCAAGGAAATCAAGGACTTCCTGGAGAACGGCAACATCAAGAACTCTGTCACACTGCCCAACGTATCCATGGCAAGATCTGGCGCTGCAAGAGTATGTGTTATCTACAAGAATGTTCCGAACATGATCAGCTCTATCTGTGCTAAGCTTTCCGAGAGCGGCAACAATATCGAAGCAAGCGCTAATCAGTCCAAGAAAGAGTATTCCTACATGATTCTTGACACCGCTAACGCAGTAGACGCTGCTACTGCAGACGCTATCAGATCCATCGAAGGCGTCATTCGTGTAAGAGTTCTGTAATTGAACCGATACTGTTCATGTTTTGCACGGCAGATATTCTGAGCCTCTGCACGAAGCCTTACCGGAAGGCGCAGAAAGAAGAACGCTGCCTGTCAGACTGAAAAATGGCCAAAATCCGCCAGAAGTTCCGATCCTGACACGCCTGACCTTGCCGGATATGAACGGTGCTGTAAGAATCGTAAGGAGCTTGACCGACACCTGCATTGTCTGATGTCAAAAGAAAACATCAATTACTGCATTCGGTTTTATCTGTTGTTTTAACAAACAGAATCCAAAAGAATATAACCAATCACCGATGTCCCCCGCCTCTTAGGCGGCGGGGGACATTCGGACTTTCAGTGAGGATTATAATCCCCCACTGAAACCCCGAGGAGCTAAAGCTCCTGCGGTGAGGTTGCCTCGTCGCAGCCGATGTTAAGCGAGCTTACATCGGGCTTTGCTCCGAGTTAAACAGATAACGGTCTGTATTTCCGATTGTTACATTCGGAATACAGACCGTTTTATATTATTCGATCATTGATGATAACGCTGTTGCTCCGGTCATGTGCATTATCGTAACAAAAGTCATCTGAAACCACTGTCTGCACAGCAAACAGAATGCAGCGAACAAGGGTATAGTGACACGAAAGGTTCATCAACAGTCTATGCCGTACCGCTTCCATAAAGGGCATTAAAATAAAAGCATCTCTGTCCATCAACGGCTGTGAACCATTTGAAGAAAATTCAAAAGCAAGCGACAGCATTTTTTGCTTTCGCCTGCTTTTCGGTTTCATCATTCAGGATACGCTTTGGTTCGATACGGGAGATACGGCATCGGCACTCTGTTTTTTGCCGTCATCAAGAAAATGCGGGAATACAAATGTCATCAGCAAATATGCCAAAAGCGCACCAATCACCAGCAATGCGCCGATCAATCTGAGCCTTTTGCGAGTCATTCGGCGCTTTTCTTTTTTTTGTTCCTGCTGAAGCTGTACCTTACGCTGTTCAAATTCAGCTTTCTCGGCAGATTTGTCAACCTGAGCGTTCATAGACGCCACTTGTGCCTGCACCTGCTCAGACTGCTGCTCCTGCAATGTTTTTTTCTGCCTGAGCAAGTCAAGGTCGGTCGCTTTTTTCAGCCACTCACGGTTTGCCTTGCATTCTGAGCATTTTTCTTCATCGTGCCAGTTGAATGCGCCGCAGCCGCACAGCCAATATTCTTCATTGAACTCCGGCTGAAGCACCAGATTCATACCATTGATACCGCTGCGGGCACAGATGTCTAAAAACTGCTTATTGCAGTCGCCCTGCACAGAATAGATACTCTGTTGTTCTATTCTGGTATCAAACCGTCTGTCATCGTCATTCTTCCAGACAGTACCGTCTTCAAACATCGCCTGCTTCAGCACATATTCCACATTTCTGGTATTGATATCCGGAATTTCAATTCTGCGCTGAAAACCAAACAAAGCGTTTCTTTCTTCGTCCAGATCCTGAAATTCCAGCCCGGTCAGACGCTCAATAGGCTGACGAACCGCATCATAGCAAATCACATCAAAGCGAATGCTTTTCAGACGCTTCGGGGAAAGATTCCTGAATTTTGCAGAGGTAAACACATCACCTGTTTTGACATCAAGCGCCAACTGTACGGCACAGATCATCAACGGTGAACCCGCAAACCACATCGTATCATTCTGTGTTTCTATCAACTTTATATTGTCTTCTGCCATAACTGTCACCTGCTGTCAATATACAATCATACAATAATATCTATTTCATATTGTAATGACTTTCTTTTGATATGTCAAGATAAATCATGCCTCTTTCACAGTTCCCCTTTCACAGTCCCTTCGGCAGAATCCTCTGCGCTCCTGCTTTATGTTCCGTCGCAATTTTTATAGGGTTTCTTGCTTCGCATCTGATGCGTCAGCGCTTCCGCCAAATGTTTTCTCTTTTTGCAATCCGTTTGCCTGCGCTCTTTGATAACCGACGCAGACCTTTTTACACGCACCTGCCTTTTCCGGCACTTGCTCTGTCTAATAAAGCCTTTTGTAACACGGCAGCCGGAGTACCGGTGTTCCATTCCGATGTAACACTCACACAAGGTCCGATGACAATTATCGGCATGAAACAGAAAAACGGTTGTAATTTTTGTCCGTTTATGATACTATGAATACGGAAAAATGAAAGGAGGTATTGCTATGTTTAAGTTACTGAGAGTTTTTGGTGAACTGTTTTTGGCAATTCTGACTGTTTCCCTGGCAATCATGATTTTCAGAGACATGAAGGAATGCCGTGAACTGATTGATTATAAACCCGAATGCAAAGAATAATGCATAACAGATCATCACTCCGGAGGTTTGTCATGTCAGAGAAAAAAACAACTGTCCTTCCCCACCGTCACTGTGAAAACGAGGCGTCTTTAATCGAATGTATGCCGGACGCATCAACCGTCTGTACCGTTGCCGAAGCGCTGAAACAGCTTGGCGATCCAAGCAGGCTGCGGATATTCTGGCTTCTGTGCCATTGTGAGGAATGCGTGATCAATATTGCTGCCGCAACGGAAATGTCCAGTCCTGCCGTATCACATCATCTCAGGCTGCTGAAAAACGCCGGTCTGATCGAATCGCACCGCAGCGGCAAGGAAATGTATTACCGTGCCGCCGCAACACCCATCACAGACAAACTGCACCACACCATTGAAGAGATTGCCATGATTTCGTGTCCGGAAAATAAAAACAGCCATACAGACTAATGCTGCCTCTGTTCTCTACGGCTTTGCAGCAGTTTCAAAAAAAGCACCTCTGTCCGTGGACAGGGATGCTTTTTTGTTTTGAGTATTTAACTCGGAGCAAAGCCCGATGTAAGCTCGCTTAACATCGGCTGCATTGATCCAGCCTCACCGCAGGAGCTTTAGCTCCTCGTGGTTTCAGTGGGGGATTATAGCCCCCACTGAAAGTCCGAATGGCATGGAATCATATAACCAACCTGCCGATGACGGCATTCGAAAGCAAAAAACCTCTCGGCGTCAGCGCAATATGGTCTTCGCTGACTTGCAAAAGCCCTGTGTCTTTCAACTTTTCCGCCCTTGAGAACACCTCACGGGGAATATCTTTCCCAAAACGCCGGCGGAAACGCTCATTTGTCACACCTTCTGTCAGACGAAGACCCAACATTAGAAATTCCTCTTCATCCCCACCTGCTCCGTCGTCCGTGATGCTGTTCTGCCAGAAACTCTCAAAGGAACGGCCGCAATAAAATCGTCTGCCGTTCATAAAAGAATGGGCAGAAGGTCCGAACCCCAGATATTCTTCATCATGCCAGTATTTCAGATTATGCTGTCCCTGATAACCGCTCTTGGCAAAATTGGAGATCTCATACTGTTCATAGCCATATTCATGCAATGCCTGAACGGCTGTCAGATATAACTCCGCCTGTCTGTCGTCATCACACAGCAAAGCTTTATCTCTGCGTTGAGCGTAGGGCGTATCCGGCTCAATCTTCAGTAAATACGCAGAAATATGCGTCGCCTGCTGTCGGGCGCAGAAGTCAATGGACCGGAGCAGCCGTTCTTTTGTTTGCAGCGGAATTGCCAGCATCAGATCCAAAGAAATATTCTCAAAGCCTGCTTCTCTTGCCGAGCGGATACAACGAACGGCGTCTTCGGTACGATGCAGCCTGCCCAACTGCCGCAGTTCGTCATCGTGTGCGGACTGCAGTCCAATAGATATTCTGTTGACGCCGCCCTGTTTCAAAGCCGCAAAATCAATGTCACGCTTTTCCGGATTCACCTCAACGGTCACTTCCGCCTGCTGCAGTCCGAAATGATCTCGTACGCACCGTACCATACGGCAAAGTCTTTGAGCGCCGATCAAGCCCGGCGTACCGCCGCCAAAATACAGCGTATCCGCCTTCGTCGGATATACAGACGCCGCCTGTACAATCCGCTGACATATCGTTTGGGTATACTGTTCCCACTGCTCTTCACCGCTGCAGACGGAAAAAAAGTCGCAGTAGGGACATTTTCTTCTGCAAAAAGGAATGTGAATATAGATACCCGTCATTTTTGCGTACCCTTCCGCAATATCAGCATCATCTCTGCAAACAGCGACAACAGCGCACCTGCCAGCAAAGCGATATCGCAGCCCATAAATGCCCTGAAAGACGCTGCCAGCCCCTCATAGGTCAGTTGATCGCTCATCGTAAGAAAATAGATAAAGCCATTGATTTCACCCTGATCCAGTGAGCCGAGAGCATGGTCAATCAGCAGTGTAAATATGACAAAAGCAATCAGTATTACGATAATTGTACCTGTAACTACCGGCTTTTTTGGTTTATTGATGAGAGCAATCGCCAGCACTGATAAAAACAGTGCTCCACTGATAATGATAATAATTGGATTAATCATATTTTTTCTTCTCCGTTTTGGAACAGACTCACAGTTCAGGAGTATCCTGTCCGATCAGCAGCGCCGTTTTCAGAACAGCGGTCTGCGTTTTAGCGTCAGGCAATTCGCCGTTAAGCACCATCTGTACCGCTTTTTCCAGTGGAATACGCAACACATCAAGAAATTCATCTTCATCAAGCATTTGTTCTTCAAAGCGGTCCACCCTGCAAAAATAAAGGTGAATAATTTCACCGCAGTATCCGGGACTGGGATACAGCTTGCCCAGCGTCATATACTGCCTGCCGACGGCGCCTGTTTCTTCCAGAAGCTCTCTCTTGCCGTTTTCTAAAGGATTCTGCCCTTTTTCAAGCTTGCCTGCGGGCAGTTCTAACAGCACCTCTTTATACGGATAGCGAAACTGTCTGACAAACAACAACTCATTTTCATCTGTCAGCGCTGCCACGCACACGCCTCCCGGATGTCCTACCACCTCTCTCATGGCAGTTTTTCCGTCCTCCAGCTCAACCGTATCATGCGTCACATGGATCACATGACCGTCAAAGATTTCTTTTGATTCCAGCGTTTTTTCAAAATGCTTCATCGCTGTTCCTCCATACCCTTGTTTTGTTATTCCTCTCAATTATAGCCTATTTATTCATGATTGTAAACCCTGAATCTGTTACCGGATCGTGTCGGGCAGTTCCGGGAAAAATCAAACAGTCCTGAGTACAGCACACGCTCTTAAAAGAATCGCAGCACCCGTGAGCATTCCATCAGTAAAAACTGTCGGAGCAGATAACCCTCGAAGATACTCCCATCGTGCTTTCCGCCTTAAGCCCGACAATCCCCTTGCCATTGCTGCACTGCGGTCGGAAAGAAACAGTTAGCAGTATTTGCTTTTCTGCCTGCGCTATGACTTTTTAACCAAAAATCAGGCAGAATATCAAATTTAATATAAAATATTTACATTTTTCCACTTTACATAAAGCAAAAAAAGTGTTAAAATTATCATTGATACAGTGCGTAAACATTGTGTCTGTATAATGATACTCTTTAAGATGTTGCAAGCATGATGCGACAAATCTTAAAAATAAAAAGGAGGACATTTTAATGGCAAGAAAAATGAAAACCATGGACGGCAACAACGCTGCGGCTCATGTAGCTTATGCGTTTACCGAAGTGGCAGGTATCTATCCTATCACACCGTCCAGCCCGATGGCTGACTACGTTGACCAGTGGTCCGCTCAGGGCCTCAAAAACATCTTCGGTACAACTGTTAAAGTTTCCGAAATGCAGTCCGAAGCAGGTGCTTCCGGTACCGTTCACGGCTCACTGAACGCAGGTGCGCTCACAACCACCTTCACCGCTTCTCAGGGTCTTCTTCTGATGATCCCCAATATGTACAAAATCGCCGGTGAACTCCTCCCTGGCGTATTCCATGTTTCTGCACGCTGCGTCGCTTCTCACGCATTGAACATCTTCGGTGATCATTCAGACGTTTACGCCTGTCGTCAGACCGGCTTCGCTATGCTCGCAGAAACCAATACTCAGGAAGTAATGGATCTGGCTCCTGTTGCTCACCTTGCGGCAATTGAGGGCAGAGTTCCCTTTATTAACTTCTTCGACGGCTTCAGAACCTCTCACGAGATTCAGAAGATCGCTATCTGGGATTATGAAGACCTGAAAGAAATGTGTAATATGGACGCTGTCAAGGCTTTCAGAAAGAGAGCTTTGAATCCTGAGCACCCCGTTATGAGAGGTTCTCATGAAAACGGCGATATCTTCTTCCAGCACAGAGAGGCCTGCAACAAGTACTACGACGCCGTACCGGAAATCGTAGAAAAGTACATGGGCAAGATCAACGACAAGCTCGGTACCAATTATCGGCTCTTCAACTATTACGGTGCAGAGGACGCTGAAAGAGTCATCATCGCTATGGGTTCTATCTGCGACGTAGCAGAAGAAGTAATTGACTATATGAACGCAAGAGGCGAAAAGGTCGGTCTTGTAAAGGTAAGACTGTATCGTCCCTTCAGAGCTGACAAGCTGGTAGAAGCGATTCCTGCTACCTGTAAGAAGATTGCTGTTCTGGACAGAACCAAAGAGCCCGGCGCTCTGGGTGAGCCTCTGTTCCTTGATGTTATTGCAGCTCTCTCCGCTCAGGGCAGAACCGGTATTCAGGTAGTCGGCGGCCGCTATGGTCTCGGCTCCAAGGATACTCCTCCTTCAAGCGTATTCGCTGTATATGATGAGCTGGCTAAGGACGCTCCCAAGGCTCAGTTCACAATCGGCATCAACGATGATGTCACCTGTCTCTCTCTTGAAGAGAAGCCCGCTCCCAACACTGCAGCAGAAGGCACTATCGAATGTAAGTTCTGGGGTCTCGGCGGTGACGGTACTGTCGGCGCTAACAAAAACTCCATTAAGATTATCGGTGACTATACACAGAAGTATGTTCAGGCTTACTTCCAGTATGACTCCAAAAAGACCGGTGGTATTACCATTTCTCACCTGCGCTTTGGTGACAAGCCGATCAAGAGCCCCTATTATATCAATCAGGCTGACTTCGTTGCCTGTCATAACCCGTCCTATATCCTGAAGGGCTATAAGATGGTTCAGGATGTCAAGCCCGGCGGTGTATTCCTCATCAACTGCCAGTGGAGCGCAGAAGAACTGGATCGTCACCTGAACGCAGAAACAAAACAGTACATTGCCAAGAACAACATTCAGCTCTATACTGTTAATGCTATTGACCTTGCACAGCAGATCGGCATGGGCAAGCGTACCAACACCATTCTGCAGGCTGCATTCTTTGCACTGGCAAAGGTTATGCCCATTGAAGAAGCTGTACAGCACATGAAGGATGCTGCAACAAAGTCCTACCTCAAGAAGGGTCAGGATATCGTAGACATGAACCACAAGGCTATTGATGCCGGCGTAACTGCCTTTGTTAAGGTAGACGTTCCCGCTGCATGGGCTGAGGCAACAGATACTCCTTCTGAAAGCAAGCTCTGCGGTAAAGAAAAGACCGTTAAGATGGTAGAGTCTATTCTTGAGCCCGTAGACAAGATGGACGGCGATTCACTGCCTGTATCTGCATTCATTGACCACGTAGACGGTACCTTTGAGCTGGGCGCTTCTGCTTATGAAAAGAGAGGCGTTGCTGTTATGGTTCCGGAGTGGAACGAAGCAACCTGTGCTAAGTGTAACAAGTGTTCCTTCGTTTGTCCTCACGCTACTATCAGACCCTTTGCTCTGTCTGAGGAAGAGGCTGCTGCCGCTCCTGAAAACACCAAGATTGCTCCCAAGCCTGTTGTTAAAACAGACTATAAATATACACTGGCTATCTCCCCGATGGATTGTATGGGCTGCTCTGTCTGTGTAGGCGTCTGCCCGACCAATTCTCTGAAGATGGTTCCTGCTGAAACACAGTATGATCAGCAGAAGGTATTTGACTACTGCGTAGCCAACGTAACCGAGAAGCCTGAGGTTGCTTCCAACGCTACCATTATCAGCAGCCAGTACAAGCAGCCCCTGCTTGAGTTCTCCGGCTCCTGCGCAGGTTGTGCAGAAACTTCTTACGCTCGTCTGGTTACTCAGCTCTTCGGTGACAGAATGTATATCTCCAACGCAACCGGTTGCTCCTCTATCTGGGGCGGTCCTGCTGCAACCTGTCCTTACACTGTCAACAAGGACGGTCACGGTCCTGCATGGGCTAACTCCCTCTTTGAAGACAACGCTGAGCATGGCTTTGGTATGTACCTCGGTCAGAAGGCGATCCGTGAAAGACTCATTGCCGAACTGGAAGAAATTGCTGCCGGCGAAAAGGCTCCTGAGAGCGTAAAAACTGCCATTGCTGAATTTATGGCAACAAAAGAAGACGGCGAAAAGAACACCGCTGCTGCTAACGCTGTTATTGCTGAACTTGAAAAGCTTGACTGCGACTGCAAGACAAGACTGGATGTTCTTGAGAACAAAGAATTCCTTGCCAAGAAGTCCGTATGGATCTTCGGCGGCGACGGTTGGGCTTATGATATCGGCTTCGGCGGCGTTGACCATGTACTGGCTTCCGGCGAAGATGTTAATATCATGGTATTTGATACCGAGGTTTACTCCAACACCGGCGGACAGGCTTCCAAGGCTTCTCAGATCGGTCAGGTTGCTCAGTTTGCCGCTGCAGGTAAATCAATCGCCAAGAAGAGTCTGGCAGACATCGCTATGTCTTACGGCTATATCTATGTTGCACAGATCGCTATGGGCGCTGACCAGAACCAGACCCTCAAGGCAATCAAAGAAGCTGAGGCATATCCGGGTCCGTCACTCATCATCGGCTACGCTCCCTGCGAGATGCACTCCATCAAGGGCGGCATGAAGAACTGCCAGGCTGAGATGAAGAAGGCTGTAGACTGTGGTTACTGGAATATGTTCCGCTACAATCCTGCTCTCAAGGCAGAAGGCAAGAACCCCTTCATCCTCGACAGCAAGGCTCCCACAACCTCTTACCGTGACTTTATCCTTGGTGAGGCTCGTTACAGTGCTCTTACCCGTTCCTTCCCTGCAAGAGCTGAAGAACTCTTCAAGAAGGCTGAGGACAAGTCCGTAGATCGTTACGAAGAACTGAAGCTTCGTGCAGGCAAATAATCCAACGGCTGCACTTTCCGGAATCTGCCGAAATCTGTTTCAGACTTCGGCATTCCGCAAGCAGACAATTCTTTGTTGATCCAAAAGAATAAAAAACAAGCCGCAGGCAATCTTTCAGTATGAAAGATTGCCTGCGGCATTTTATGTCTTTATTAACGATTGTTGACTGTACTTATGTATGATTGCTGTTTTCTTTCCGGGCAGCAAACTTTTAACACTGCGCCTCATACTATTTAACTCGGAGCAAAGCCCGATGTAAGCTCGCTTAACATCGGCTGCATTGATCCAACCTCACCGCAGGAGCTTTAGCTCCTCGGGGTTTCAGTGGGGGATTATAACCCCCACTGAAAGTCCGAA
>Ga0256405_10000520_pt1 | contig 126714 bp, 103 predicted proteins | sample RumenRJG_02DNA_FD_189096 | JGI IMG/M metagenome (GOLD analysis project Ga0256405, IMG submission 189096) | Bovine rumen microbial communities from Lethbridge, Alberta, Canada - RJG_02 | ecosystem: Host-associated > Mammals > Digestive system > Stomach > Rumen | place: Canada: Alberta... | reverse complement strand
TACCACCATCGCCAGCGTTGCCAATATGGGCGACCTCATCTTCCGCGGCAACATCGACGAGACCGAGGTGGGTCGCCTCGTCACGGGAATGCCGATGAAAATCACCATCGGAGCCCTCGAAGACCAAGGACTGGAGGCGCGGCTCGAATACGTTTCGCCGAAAGCCGTCGAGAGCAACGGTGCCAACCAGTTTGAAATCAAGGCCGCCATTCACTTCGACGGCAAAACTGCCTTCCGCCAGATTCGCAGCGGCTATTCCGCCACCGCCGAAATCGTGTTGGCCGAGGCCCGAAAGGTGCTCACCGTGCCCGAAAGTGCCGTGGAATTCAGTGGCGACAGCGCCTTCGTATATGTCATTCAAAACGCAGGCGGCAGCGAGCCATCCTACGAGCGAAAAACCGTCAAAACAGGCCTGAGCGACGGCATCAGCATTGAAATCAAGGGCGGCATCGCTACCACCGACCGAGTGCGCGGTCCGCAGAAAATGAAGGACGAAGAAAAGTAATCATGTCAAAAAAATTGCTCGTCTATTTGGCGATAAACAATTCTTTTTTGTACCTTTGCACGCATGAAATTATTTTTAACAAATATCTATTAAAAACCTATGGATTTATTACAACAAATTGTAGCACGGGCGAAGGCCAACAAGCAGCGCATCGTGCTTCCCGAGGCCAACGAAGAGCGCACACTGCGTGCCGCCGACCGCGTCTTGGCCGACGAAATGGCCGACATCATCCTCATCGGTGACCCCGACGACATCCGCCGCGATGCCGAGAAATGGGGACTGACGAGCATCGAAAAGGCCACGATCATCGACCCGCTCAACAACCCGAAGAGCGAAGAGTATGCCGAACTGCTGTGCGAACTGCGCAAATCGAAGGGAATGACCATCGAACAGGCACGTGAACTGGTGAAAAATCCGCTCTACTTGGGCTGTATGATCATCAAAACCGAGGGTGCCGACGGACAGATTTCGGGTGCGCTCTCGACGACGGGCGAAACACTGCGTCCGGCGCTGCAAATCATCAAATGCTCGCCCGGAATCACCTGCGTGAGCGGTGCGATGCTGCTCATCACGAAGCAACCGCAATACGGCGAAAACGGTGTGTTGGTTGTGGGCGACGTGGCGGTGACGCCGATGCCCGATGCCAATCAGTTGGCGCAGATTGCCGTTTGCACGGCGCAGACTGCCCGTTCGGTGGCTGGATTCGACGACCCGCGTGTGGCAATGCTGAGTTTCTCGACGAAAGGCTCGGCCAAGCACGAGGTGGTTGATAAGGTCGTGGAAGCCACGAAAATGGCCCGCGAAATGGCTCCCGAACTGAAAATCGACGGTGAATTGCAGGCCGATGCCGCTCTGGTGCCGTCGGTGGGCGAGAAGAAGGCTCCCGGCAGCGACATTGCAGGCCACGCCAACGTGCTTGTGTTCCCCAACCTCGAGGTCGGAAACATCGGCTACAAACTCGTGCAGCGCCTCGGCGACGCGGTGGCCATCGGTCCGATTCTGCAAGGCATCGCCCGTCCAGTGAACGACCTGTCGCGCGGCTGTTCCGTCGATGACATTTATTATATGGTGGCGATAACGGCCTGTCAAGCTATGGATGCAAAATAATTTTTTAATATAAAAGAAAAAATGAAAATACTTGTTTTGAACTGTGGAAGTTCGTCCATCAAATACAAACTGTACGATATGGACGACGAGAGTGTGCTGGCGCAGGGCGGTGTGGAGCGCATCGGCCTCGACAACGCTTTCTTGAAACTCACGCTGCCCAACGGCGAGAAGAAAAAACTGATGCACGATATGCCCGACCACAAAGAGGGTGTGAATTTCGTGTTCCAACAACTGCTCAGCGAAGAATACGGTGCCATCAAGAGCCTCGACGAAATCGACGCTGTAGGCCATCGCATCGTGCAGGGCGGCGACCTGTTTGAAAAGAGCTGCCTCGTGGACGAAGAAGTCGAAAAAGGCATCGAAAGCCTCTGCGACCTCGCACCCGTTCACAACGCTGGCCATCTGAAAGGCATTCGCGCCGTCGATCACCTGATGCCGAATGTGCCGCAGGTGACGGTGTTCGACAACGCCTTCCACTCGACGATGCCGCCGCACGCCTTCCTCTACGCGATTCCCTACGACCTTTACGTGAAGTACCACGTGCGCCGCTACGGATTCCACGGCACGTCGCATCGCTACGTGTCGCATCGCGTCGCCGAACTGATGGGCAAGGACATCAAAGACCTGAAAATCATCACTTGCCACATCGGAAACGGTGCATCGGTCGCCGCCATCAAGGACGGCAAGGTCATCGACACTTCGATGGGACTCACGCCGCTCGCCGGTGTGATGATGGGTTCGCGTTCGGGCGACATCGACCCGTCGGCTGTAACCTACCTGATGAACAAGTTGAATATGCAGCCGCAGGAAATGGCCGACTTCCTCAACAAGAAGTCGGGCGTGCTCGGTATCACGGGCATTTCCAGCGATATGCGCGACATCGAAAGTGCCGCCGAGGAGGGCAACGAACGTGCTCGTCTGGCACTTGATATGTATAACTATCGCATCAAGAAGTACATCGGTGCCTACGCCGCTGCAATGGGTGGTGTCGATGTGATTGTCTGGACGGCTGGCGTCGGCGAAAACCAGATTGGCACACGCCTCGACGTTTGCAAGGGTCTGGAATTCCTGGGCGTGAAGTTCGATGCCGAGGCCAACAACTGCCGTGGTGAGGAAAAACTGATTTCCACACCCGACTCGCGTGTGCAGGTTTGGGTTGTTCCCACCGACGAGGAAATCGTCATCGCCCGCGACACGATGGAACTCGTGAAATAACGGGTGATAGGTGATAGGTAATAGGTGATGAAGCCAAAAGATTTCATCGCCTATTACCTATTCCTTTTTTTCTTTTCAGAGGTAAAATCTCAGGCCAAGTGTAAGACTGGTCGTTGCAAATCCAGTGAGAAGTGTCTTTTCCCGTTGAGCTTTCATTGCATCATCAAAGAAAAGATGAAGGAAGTCATTCATTTCCAATCCCAAGCCGAAATGGTTCGTAATTCGATATTCACAACCTGCTTTCAGTAAAATGCCTATTCCGATAGATGTTGACTGATTCAGATAAGTCCTGTAATATCCATAACTCTCCCAATCTGTATTATCTTTGTATAGGCAAACACCGCCACCCACTGCGGCTTCCCATCTCCATCGATTGTTTTTACCAAAAGAATCCCACCAAATACGATTGATTCCAAAATGATAGAGATTAAATTTATTGGCTCCATTAATAAAAGTCTTATTACCCTTGAATACCAAGCCCCAACCTTTTCCGACACCGGTTTCCGACTCTTCAAGACGCTCACATTCAAGCATATATTCCATTCCTGGCTGAAAACTGTAAGTATCGTCCCCAACCTCTACTCTCGAAGTAAGAAGCGAAACACCACCGTTCAATTTCAGAACAAAAAATTCTTTTTTTGATGGTTGCACCAAAGAGTCACCTACATCTACGGCGAACAACTGTGTCGTCAAAAATGTCAGGCAACATACCAATAATTTTCTTTTCATAGTTTCAATTTATAGTTGTTTAAATTACTTTTTCACCATTTTTTTATTGTTGATAATGTAAATTCCCTTGCTCGGCGCGGCGACGCGCTGTCCTTGAAGGTTATAGATTGCCGAATTGTCATTCGTCATTTGTGAATTGTCGATTGTCTCGATGCCAGTGGGTGTTTTCTCGTTCGTCTTGATGAATTCCCAGACGCTCGCGCCCCAGTCGTAGGGTTTCAGCAGCACGTGGTTCCACGCACTGGCATTGACATACCAACTAAACGACCCTGTCGTGATGGCGACGGCGGTGTTGCCTTGGTCGGTGGTGACTTCGCGAAGTGTCCAGTTGTAGTTCTGACCGAGTTTCACCTGCTGATCGGCGGCACTCGACGCGACAAAAGCAGCGGTGGCGGTCGCCTTGTTCTCGATGACGAAGGTTCCATCGGCATTTTTCTTCATCATCCATTTGAATTCGTCGGCATCGGCGTAGTTTTTCGGGCGCACGATTTCGCCGTCGGCACTGGCGTAATAGTCCGTGAAATAGGCGTTGCGAATGATGTAATAGTAGTCGGAATCGATGACGTCGGCGGCAGAGGTTTTCTCCATATTTTGGAATTCCTTGTAGAGCGCAACGAAATCGAAATACTTTTCGCGGCTGATTTCGCCGTCGCCAAGGGCATTTTTACCTGGAACGACGATTTTTTCGTGCAGGAATTGCAGCGAAGCCTCTGTCGGCTGTCCCATTCGGGTCGGGTCGGCAGTTTCGATGGTCACTTCACATTTTTCGACAAGTTTTTGCAGCCAAAGGCTGTAGTCGGTGATTTCCTCGATGCGCCAAGTGCCTGGGTAACAGAGTGTTGAGTCGGTGTTGGCGACGAGGCTGATGGTCGAGCCTGCGAGTTTCACAAAGAGGTTGAACCGACCGTTTTTGATGTTCACCACGCCTGGAATGTAGGTGTAGTCGCCAGCGGGTTTCGTGGCCTTGCGGATGGTGAAATTCGTGCCCGTCTGAGCCAGTTTCGCCTGACTGTCGTTACTGGCGGCCATTGTCAGCATTTTTTCCGTGCTCACGCTGACGATTTTGAACGTGCCGTTGGCCTGCGGTTTGAATTCCCAAATTTCGTCGGGTTCGGTTTGGGGTGTGTAGTGCACATAAACGGCATCGTTGCCCTTCGCGTAAAGCGACGAACCGGCGAAGTGGGTGCGGAAGAAAGTCGCCGCACTGTTGATTTTGTAGAGTTTTCCCTCTTCGGGCATCACAATCGGGGCTTTTTTATAATTTTCGATTTCGTTGGTCAGAGCCGCCAGTTTCGCCTCGCTTTCCGTATCGTTTTTCAACGATTCGAGAGCCTGCTGAAGCGCGTTGAATGCCGATTGATTCGGGTATCCGACGCAGTCGGGACGACTTTCTTCGAGATATTTCTCAGCCTCGGCGATGGCCTGTTCCGCCGGTGTCTGGTCGGCAGGTTCGATGTAGTGTCGGGCATAGAAAATTTCCTTCTCGTCGAGCACCTCATCGTGCGATTGCAGACGGGCATAGAAACTTGGGAAGGTGCGCTTGGAAGCGTTGAGCCACGCCACTTCGCTGAGCGCCAACAGACGCGGGAAGAAGCAATATTCGGCTTCGCGATTCGTCGTACAGGTCTCGGTCCAGAGGTTCACCTGCGTGCCGATGACGTAACTCTCGCGACCGCTCACCTCGCCGTGCGGATTGAACGAATAGATGCGCTCGACGCTGCTGATGGTTCCGTCGCCGTAGCCGCCCATATAAGGTGCATCAACTTCGAGTTGGGCAGGCGGCACTTGCAATTGGTCGAGATAGTAGCGCGGCGACGGCACAAACACGCTCTTAAAACCTTTGTTGGCGGCTGCGGCGGCACGTCCGTCGTGCCACGCCATAATCAGCGGGTCGATGGTGTAGGAACTGTTCCAATGGTCGATGACCTCGTCCCACGCCATCACTTTTTTGCCATAATTCTCTTTCAAAAAACTGCCGATGACCTGCACGAGCCACGGTTGCAGCCCGTTCACATCGCCGAGTCCTTCCTCTTCGATGCGACGTTTGCAATCGGCATTGTTTTTCCACTGGTCAGTGGGACATTCGTCGCCGCCGATGTGGATATAGTCATAGGGGAACACCTCGGCGACGTGGCCGAGTACGCATTTCAGGAAGTCGATGGTTTCATCTTTTCCGATGTTCAAAACGTCCTTGCTGATGCCGCCCGGAATGCGCACCGAATAGGTTTTCGACGGGTCGCAACTCAGTTCGGGATAGGCCGTCACGGCAGCCACCATGTGGCCGGGCATATCGATTTCAGGAATGATTTCGATGTTGCGTTCCTTGGCGTAGGCGACGATTTCGCGCAGGTCGTCGAGCGTGTAGAAGCAGCCACGACCATATTCCGTGTCGTCGTAGAGCGAAGTACCTTTCGACGGGTCGTAACTCGCCATCGAACCACTGCGAATCGCGCCCACGGTGGTCAGTTTCGGGTATTCGGGAATCTCGATTCGCCAGCCTTGGTCGTCGGTCAGGTGCCAGTGGAATCGGTTGAGTTTGTAAATCGAAGCGACGTCGAGCAGTTTTTTCACCTCATCCTTGTCGAAGAAATGGCGGCTCACGTCGAGCATAAATCCGCGATACGACATCAGCGGTTTGTCCCAAATTTCGCACGAACCCAAGCCCCAAGATTCGTTTGCACGCAGTTTTTTTCCATAAATCGCCGGCGGCAACATTTGCCGCAGTGTCTGAAATCCATTAAAAAAACCTCCGAAATCGCAGGCACGAATCGTAACACCACTCATACAGGTAGATAGATTATAGGATTCTTTCGACATACTGGGCGCAAAAACGAGTTGTATTAGTGGATGCTCATAGTCCCCTTGTTCTTGTGCATCGGGCGAAACTTTCATGAGAGGAAGGTCAATACCCGCAGTACGTTTCAAGTCTTCTGCGAAACGCTCCGCAAGCAACTTCGTGGAATCGTTGAAATAAGTGATTCCTTCTAGATTATGAAGATCCAGTCCACCGCAATTGCTATCTTCGATTCTCTGCGGATAGGGAATGATGGGAAGTCGGGCATCTTCAATATACATTTTTCCCTCGGCAATGAACGCCATCGGTGCATTCGCGTCGCCCGAATCATAGAGTTTGACATCGTTTTTGAAGCCCATTCCGCCCCAGCAATTGAAGGCCTGGCCGGTGTTGGTGAAGGGCGTAATCGTGTAGTTGCTGCCCCGCGTGTTGATTTTGAACTTTTCCAACGACTTCGGCGACCGTCCTGCCCGAATTTCGGAACCTTGCGACGTGCCCATCGCGTAGAGTTGCAGACCGAGTTTGTTGGTGAACGTATAGCCGTCGGCTGCCGAACCTTCCACTTTCCAAAGTTGGCTCGACTTACCCGTCGGAATCGCCGATTTACAAACCACATCCTCGCCATTCGACGCAACGACATAAACGCCCTGCGTGAATTTCAGGTAGTACCAATACTCGTTGTCCGAATCACTGATATTCGGAAAACCGGCTGCGCTCAGCGTGTTGGCAAGCAGCAGCGAAATGAATAGAATGATCGATTTTTTCATAAGTCGTAGTTATTTTTGGATATACATTATTTATTTTATCACGAATTTCTTTCCATTTTGGATGAAAACACCCTTGCTCGGCGCCGCAACGCGTTGACCTTGCAGGTTATAGACCGCCGAATTGTCCTTTGAAGATTGTGAATGGTGAATGGCTTCAATGCCGTCGGTGGTACTTTCGAGGACGAAAATGGCACCGTTGAGTTTGTCGGCGTAGATGTAGGAACCTTCACGACGACTGTCGAAATTCATATAGCAGAACGTCTTCCACGGCGCACGCAGTTTGAAATGGCCGTTGCCCTGCGGTTCGAGCGCGACCCAACCGTTTTTGTTGTTCGTCAGGCTGATGGCCGCCACGCGCCAGTCGGCACGCCCCATATAACTACCGCTGACTCGAACCGTGTAGAACGATGTAAAACCTTTCACGCGAGTGAAGCGGAACAGGCTGGCGGCATCGTCGTCCGACGGCGGCGTCGCAAGGCAGAAATCGCCTTGATAGTTGGCGCTTTCGTCCTTTTGGTAGCGCAGATACAATCCCGACTCGACCTCTTTCAAGCGATATTCCGTCTTCGAGTCGATTTCGTCATCGGGTCCATCGACGGGGTCGGCCACGTCGGTCGCCACCACGTCTAGCTCAGCTGCCGAAGCGTATTCCTTGTCATCCACCACGCGATAAGCCACAAAGCGCATATAGCGAGCCGTCACTTCCTCGTCGAGCGTCACGGTTTGGCGCTCGTCGGTGTTTTTCAAGGTTCCGGCGGCGTTGGGCGCACCGAAAACCGTCGAACTGTTGCTGAAAGTCACCTCATAGTCGAGCACGCGACCGTTGCTTTGGTCGATGCGACCTTGATAGACGAAGCCCGCGATGCGATAGGTTTTTCCGAGGTCGATGACGATTTCGTGCGGACAAGTGGGACGCAAACCCGTGTATTGCGTGTGCCAGATGGTCGAAATGTCGCCGTCGATGGCGTTTTTAGCCACTTCCTTGCCACCTTCCTGACTATCGAAACTCACCACGCTCCACAGCGATTTGTCGGTGTAGTAAGAAACGTTTTCCTCGGTCGCGAAACTGCGTCCCATCCCTGGTTTTTCGCTATAAGTTCGTAAAAAACCGCCTTTGCTCAGGTCGAAAGGCCCCGTGTAGAGTTGGGGTTCGCCGTCGTCGATGGTGTAATAGATGTTGGCACCCTCGGTTGGCGACGACAGCGAGATGAATCCCTCGCTCTCGTGACGAATTTCGACGGGCTGGCAGATGGCATTCGCCACGCGACCCTTCCGACTCAGTTCCTCGTCGTCGTCGGCATTCTCCACAGGCAGAATCATCAAATCGAACTCGGTCTTTTTCGACCTTAATTCGTATTTTTCCATCACGTCGGGACCGCACGAAGCGTTACCGAGTCCGCGCATCGCGGCGTCGAGGTGGACAACGGTGGTTTTCGTCGTCATCATCTCGTAAGGATGTTTTTTGCGGTTGTTGCGATGGATGTAATTGTCCTCGGCACGCCAGTGCGAAGCCGATGCCGCCATCTGGTCGGACGCGACGAAGAGCAGACCGCTCTGATGGTCGTTGGTCAGCGCCATCCAGCGCACGTCTTCCTTGTTGCCCATCTCCTGCGGCAACACGAATTTGTCCATTTGCTCGGCGACAGTGCTGCGCCACAGTCCTTCGAGCGCAGACTCCTTGCGGTCGGCATAGCTGTCCCACGGACCGCGACCGAACCACGCCATATTTTCATAGCCCGCCGCCATTTCAAGCCGATAGCCCAAACGCGGCAGAATCACGTTTTCGCGACTCGGCGTGATGACCGAATTGACGGCAATCGCACCGTCGGACATCACAAAAAAGCGCGTTCGTGCCGTGAAGGTCATCGAATTGCCGGCGGAATAGACATTCGTGATTTCGAGGTTCACCGAGCGGTGGTCGGCGGCCTCTTCGACCATCCATTCGCCCGTCGAAATCGTCAGCGTGCGCAGTCCGAGGTTGTCCCACGATTCGGTTTTGCTGTGATCGTTGTCGGTAGGCAGGCGGAAAGCGTTGAGTCTCAACGGATTAGAAATCACCGTCGCACCGTCGCGCTGGTATCTCGCAAGCGTTCCCTGCGAGAAATTGGCGACGAAATTCGCACCGCGAATCGTCAGCGACTGACCCGACTGGCGCACTTCCAACTCGTTTTCGGGCGTCGTGGAAGCGTATGGATTTTTCGCCTCGACATCGAGGAATTGAATCTGCTCCGTGGCCACTTCTGCGTCGGTTGCGGCCCAAAGCGTCGGCTGCTTCAGACAAACCTTGAAACGAATGAAACCTTCCTTTTTCTCGGCTGCAAAACGCTCGGAAACCTCGGAAATGGCCGACGTGAGGTCGATTTCCATGCTGTCGCCTGCCTCGATGTTCACATCGCCGAAAACACCCGATTTTTCCACGATTCCATCGCCCAAAATCTCCCATTTCAAGTAATGGTTGTCGGTCGGACACTGTGCCAACTTGCTTTTCAACACGAAATGGCCCGGCTGACCGCTTTTTTCGCGGAAATCAATCGGCTGGTAGATTTTCTTCACGTTCATCGCCTTCGCCGAGAAGGTCAAATCGGGGAAGACAACGCCGTTGCAGCAGAAATTGCCGTCGTTGGGTTTGTCGCCGAAATCGCCGCCGTAGGCCCAGTAAGTCTTCGAGGGCGAGCCAGGAACGGGAATTTTCAAACCTTGGTCCTTCCAGTCCCAGATAAATTCGCCGATGAGGGCGGGATATTTCTCGTAGAGGTCGAACATTTCGCGCTGCGCACCCATCGAATTGCCCATCGCGTGGGTGTTTTCGCATTGCACGTGCGGCTGCACCTTCTTGCCACTTCTGTAATTGTTCAAGCGCGTTTCGCCGATGTTTTTCATCTCGCTGTAGGTGCCGTACATCGTGCTCGTCATATCGCTCCACTGGCTGTTGCGCTCGTAGTGGGTCGGACGGGTCTTGTCGAGTTTCTTGATGGCCTCCATCACACTGCGGAAATTGTCGCCCGAACCGCTTTCATTGCCAGCCGACCAGATGATGATGCTGGTGTGGTTGCGCAGGAATTTCACCATTCGCTCGTTGCGCTCGACCATCGGTTTGCGGAACAATGCCACCGACGACAGTCCCCAGTCGCCGTGACATTCCACATCGGCTTCCGACAGCACGTAAAGGCCGTATTGGTCGCAAAGTTCATAGAAAAAAGGGTTGTTCGGATAGTGCGACGTGCGCACGGCGTTGATGTTCAGTTGTTTCATCAGTCGAATGTCGGCCTCGGTTTCTTCGCGCGTCACCGTGCGACCGCCCATTTCACTGAAATCGTGGCGGTTCACGCCTCGGATAATCACCGATTTTCCATTGATGAGCAGCGAGCCGTCGTTGCCCAGCGCGATGGTTCGGAAACCTGTCTTCTGACGCCGCACATCAACGATTTTGTCGCCCTGTTTCAGCATCAATTCAAGGTCGTAGAGTCGCGGATATTCAGCACTCCACAGTTCGACGTCGGGCACGTTCAGCGTCATCGTTTTCAGGTCATTGATGTTCGCCGAGTGTTCCAACATCAGGCGTTGTCCGTCGAGAATCCTCACGACTACCTCTCCGTCGGTCAGCGGCACGCCCGACAAGGTCACATCGAGTTGCACACGGGCATCTTTCTGTCCATTTTGCAGGCTCGTCGTGCGGATAAAGAAGTCTTCGATGCGACTTTTCGGCGCAGCCCAGAGAATCACGTCGCGCATGATGCCCGTCAGTCGCCAATAGTCCTGACATTCGAGGAAAGAACCGCTCGTGAAGCGATAAACCTGCACCGCCACGACGTTGTCGCCACCGACATTCACGAAATCGGTCACGTTGAACTCCGAAGGCAGATACGAGTCTTCGGCATAGCCCACGAACTGGCCGTTCACCCAGACGTAATAACCGTGTCCGGCACCGTTGAAACGCAGGAAAATGTCCTCGCCGTTCCAATCCGACGGCACGGTGAAATGCCGCCGATAGCTACCGACGGGATTCTTCATCGAATTGTTGTAGGTCCAGTCGTCGGGACGGCTCGCCATCACACTGTAATTGCTGTCGTAGGTAAAGGGAAAGAGTTGGTTCACGTAAAGCGGCTTGTCCCAGTTTTTATTGTTGCGAATGCCATAAACCTGCCACGTCGAAGGCACGTCGATGTCGGTCCAAGTGGCATCGTTGTAATCGACGGCGAAAAAGTCGGCCGGACGGCGCGAAGGGTCTTTCACCCACCTGAATTTCCACGTTCCGTTCAGACTTTGTTGCTTGTCGGTCATCAAGAGCGTATGCGCCTCTTCGCGGTTCACGCTCGTCGTTCTCACGTCGTCCCACTCGTTCATCGTCTGTGCAAAAATGCCCTGCGAAACGAGCAGAAACAGCATCCACAATGCTTTTTTCGTATCAAATTTCATTTTTTATCCTAAAAACTTTGATTTTTTAATATAATTCATTGAAAATCAACCGCTAAGGATGACTCTCGCCCTCGATATATTCCTCAAGGAACAAATGTTCGCCGTCGTAAACGGCGTAGGTGAATTGCGAAATCCAGTCGCCGAGAATCAGCATCCGCGCACGACCTTTCTCGCCCCGTTCCTCGATGCCTGCCTCGCGATTCTTGCTCAACATCAAGTCGAGTTCGATGTGGCGATGGCCGTAGATGAAAAAGTCGATATTTTTATGGGTTTCGAGGTATTTTTTCGTATATATAACAAGGTGTTCGCGGTCTTCACCGTAGAATGGAGCCGGACCGCCCGTAGCCTTGTGTGCCCGATAGCTATTGCCTGCCCAACCGAGACCGAGACTCATTCCCCACCAAGGATGCAGGAAGTTCAGTAGCCGCTGGCACACGCGGTTGTGGAACAGCCACCGCAGGAACTTGAACTTGCGGCTCGGGTCGCCCAGTCCGTCGCCGTGAGCGAGGTAGAAAACGTGGCCGTAGATGTCGGTCGTCAGCGGTTGGCGATGGACAATCATGCCACATTCCTGCTCGAGATAGCCATAGGTCCAAAGGTCGTGGTTGCCCGTGAAAAAATGCACCTCCACGCCCATGTCGGTCAGTTCCGAGATTTTTCCTAGAAACCGCGTATAGCCTTTCGGCACCACGTGTCGGTATTCGTTCCAAAAGTCGAAAATATCGCCCATCAGATAGACGGCGGCAGCCTTCGTCTTGATGCTGTCGAGAAACCTCACCAGTCGGCGCTCTTGCATTCGCGAATGCGGAATGGCAAGTGAGCCCAAATGGGCATCGGATAAAAAGTATATATTCTTCATGTCAATTTTTATTTAATTCTCCCCTCTCTGCTGGAGAGGGGTCGGGGGTGAGGCTTTAATCAAACCCCAATTCGACCCTCGCCTCCTCCGACATCATCGACTGATCCCAAGCCGGCTCAAACACAAGGTTCACCGTGCAGCCGTTCACGCCTTCGAGCGTTTCCACTTTCTGGCGCACATCTTCCAGAATGAAGTCGGCGGCAGGACACGTCGGCGCCGTGAAAGTCATGTCGATTTCCACCTCGCGGTCGTCCTTCACCTCGATGCGGTAAATCAGTCCCAATTCGTAGATATCGACGGGAATTTCGGGGTCATAGACGGTTTTCAACACATCTACAATTCGTTCTTCAAGCCAAATTTTCTCTGTCTGATCCATATTCGTTGCATCGTTTCTTTACAGTTTTCGACGGCAAAGGTACGAAAAAAAGCTGAATTTTCGCACGTCGAACAAAATAAATATGTCATTCTGCACTCATTTCAGTGATTTTTTGTAACTTTGCAGCGCATTTTCAAATCGAAACAAAATTTTTCACAATAATTTTATAAAACAATGATTAAATCACAAGACATCAAGAAAGGTACTTGCATCCGCATGGACGGCAAGCTGTATTTCTGCATCGACTTCCTGCACGTGAAGCCGGGCAAAGGTAACACAATCATGCGCACGACGCTGAAAGACGTGGTCAGCGGTCGCGTGCTGGAAAAGCGCTTCAACATCGGCGAGTCGCTCGAAGACGTTCGCGTGGAGCGTCGTCCCTTCCAGTATCTCTACATGGAGGGTGCCGACTACATCTTCATGAACAACGAGACGTTCGACCAAATTCCCATTGCCAAGGACTTGATTACGGGCGTGGAATACATGAAGGAAGGCGACGTGGTCGAGGTGGTGAGCGATGCCGACACGAACACGATTCTCTATGCTGAAATGCCGGTGAAGACGACGCTGCGCGTGACCCACTCGGAGCCTGGCATCAAGGGCGACACGGCCACGAACACGCTGAAGCCTGCAACGCTGGAAACGGGCGTGGAAATCCGCGTTCCGCTGTTCATCGAAGAGGGCGAACTCGTGCTGGTCGATACACGCGACGGCTCGTATCTGCAGCGCGTGAAAGAGTAAAGCCCCCTCCCAACCTCCCCCGAAAAGGGGAGGAGTTATTATGGTTAGATATTCGATTATCGTCCCCGTTTACAACCGTCCCGACGAGGTGGACGAGTTGTTGCAGAGCCTTTGCGAGCAAGATTTCACGGATTTTGAAGTAATCATCGTGGAAGACGGCTCGCAAGTGCCCTGTGAGGACGTGTGCCGCCGCTACGAGGACCGGCTCGACCTGAAATATTTTGCGAAGCCCAACAGTGGCCCGGGACAGAGCCGCAACTACGGTGCTGAACGGGCGCAGGGCGATTGGCTCATCGTGCTCGACAGCGATGTGGTGCTGCCGAAAGGGTATTTGACGGCGGTGGAGGAAAGCCTCTCCCCCAACCCCTCTCCCGTAGAGAGGGGAGATGACGAATCAGAAGCCTCCCCCATTGGGGGGAGGTTGGAGGGGGCTTCTGCTTTCGGCGGTCCCGACGCTGCCCACGACTCATTTACGCCCGTGCAAAAAGCCATCAGCTACTCGATGACCTCGTTTTTCACGACGGGTGGCATTCGCGGCGGCAAGAAGAAAGGGGCACTCGACAAATTTTATCCCCGCTCGTTCAACATGGGCATTCGCCGCGAGGTCTATCACGAACTCGGCGGATTTTCCAAAATGCGCTTCGGCGAAGACATCGACTTTTCGTATCGAATCGTCGAGGCTGGCTACCAGACGGCATTGCTGCCCGATGCGTGGGTATGGCATAAGCGGCGCACCGACTTCCGCAAGTTTTTCCGACAGGTTTTTAATTCTGGCATCGCCCGCGTCAACCTCACGAAACGGCATCCGGGGACGTTGAAATTCGTCCACGTGCTGCCAGCCATTTTCACCGTCGGAACAATTCTTTTGGCCGTCGTAGCATTTCTCGGACTCGTCCTTGCGCTGTTGGGACTTTGGGCATCGTGGCCGAGGAGCGGACAACAGCCGCATTGCAACCACAGCATCTTGGTGACTTTCTTCGGAATTTTCATCATTCTCGTGTCGCTCTCGCCCCTTTTGCTCTATTCATTGGTCATTTTCGTCGATTCATCGGTGAGAAATCGCAGTCTGTGGGTCGGTTTACTCTCGATTCCTGCCGCTTTCACCCAACTAATGGGCTATGGTCTCGGCTTTTTGAAGGCTTGGTGGAAGCGAATGGTGCTGAAACAGGATGAGTTTACGGCGTTTGAAAAGAACTTCTACAAATGAACGAAAGACTGACGATAGCACAATGGTCGTCTGACGACCAGCCACGCGAGAGATTGCGCGACTTGGGTGCGGAAGCACTTAGCGATGCGGAGTTGTTGGCTATCCTGATTGGGTCGGGGCGGCCTGGCATAACTGCTGTGGAATTGATGAAACAGATTCTCAGCGATTGCCAGTACAACCTCAACACCCTCGGCAAGAAGACGATTCGCGAGCTCTGCGAGTACAACGGCATCGGCGAGGCAAAGGCCATCACGATTCTCGCCGCCTGCGAACTGGGCAAACGGCGGCAACTCGAAAAGGCCGAGGAGCGCAAAGACGTGGGTTCGCCCACCGCCATCTATGCGCTGATGCACCCGAAAATGCAAGACCTCGACGTCGAAGAGTCGTGGATTGTGTTGATGAACCAGAAATACCGCCTCATCAAAACCCTTCGCATCTCGCACGGCGGCATCACCGAGACGGCAGTCGATGTGCGCGTCATCATGCGCGAGGCCATCCTCGCCAACGCCACGGTGCTCGCCCTCTGCCACAACCATCCGTCGGGCATCCCGACACCCAGCAAAGACGACGACCGACTGACCGAGCGCGTCAGGCGAGCCTGCGAAACCATGCGCATCCATTTCCTCGACCACATCATCGTCTGCGACGGCAGTTATTTCAGCTATCACGAGCAAGGAAAACTCTGAAAAAGTAAAAAAATCGGCTTTTTATGAAGTTTTTTTGCAGATTTTTTTGTCGGTTGAAAAAAAATGTGTAATTTTGCAGCCCGAATTGGAATACGCAAGAATAAACAACAAAAATAAAACGATAAGACAATGAAAAGAACATTTCAGCCCCACAACCGCCGCCGCGTGAACAAGCATGGTTTCCGCGAGCGCATGGCAACGAAGAATGGTCGTCGCGTACTGGCTTCACGCCGCGCCAAAGGCCGCAAGAAGTTGACCGTATCCGACGAGCACCACGGAAAATAATCCGAGGAGAAAGCATTAGAACAAGTGAGGCAGCATGGGTTGAATCCTGTGCTGCTTTTGTTGTTTCAGACAAAAAATGCGCAAATCGTTTGGTGTTGTGCATAATTTTCAATAACTTTGCACCAAATATCTCAAAAAGAAACAATGAAGACATCAGAGTTTTTCGGAAAGTTCAAGAGCGGCTACCTCTGGGGCAACCTGCTGGCGATGCTCGTCGTGGCGGCACTGCTCTTGGTCGGCGTGAAACTGGCGCTCGACCTTTACACGCATCACGGCGAGAGCCTGACGGTGCCCAGCGTGAAAAACAAAAAGTTCAAAGATGCCGAGCGCATTCTCGATGACATGGGACTCATCGTCATCGTCGGCGACACGGGTTACGTAAAATCGTTGCCGCCCGACGTGGTGCTCGAACAGTCGATTGAGCCGGGGTCGCACGTAAAATCGGGGCGAATCATCTACCTGACCGTGAACGCACTGACAACACCGACGATTACGCTGCCCGACATCATCGACAACAGTTCGCTGCGCGAGGCGATGGCAAAACTCTCGGCGATGGGTTTCAAACTGGCGATGCCAGAGTTCATTCCGGGTGAGAAAGACTGGGTCTATGGCGTGACAGTGCGCGGAAAGAACGTGGTCACGGGCGACCGCATTTCCATTGAAGACTCGGTGGTGATTCAAGTAGGCAACGGTCTGCGCGACGCCAGCGATTCCATCAACTACATCGACCCGATTTATCCCGAAATCGACGAAGAGGAAGAATTGGACGAATTTGAGTTGGCAATCCCCAAGAAAGAAGAGGAAACCACCACGAAAACAGTTGAGAGTTGAAAGTTGAAAGTTGAGAGTTGTTAATTGAAAATTGTTAATTGTAAATTGACCGATGAACGACGAATATTTGGACGAATTGACGCTCTCCGACGCTGAAACCGCTGAGGATCAGGAACTTTACGAGCATTTCCGCTTCGTGGTCGATGCGGGACAGGCTCCACTGCGCATCGACAAATATATGCAGGAAAAGATGCAACATTCGTCGCGCAACCGCATCCAGAAGGCTGCCGACGCTGGCTTCGTCCACGTCAACGACCGACCTGTAAAAAGCAATTACAAGGTTCGTCCGGGCGACATCATCACGCTGATGCTCGACCGTCCGCGCCACGATTCCACCATCGAGGCCGAGGACATTCCACTCAACATCGTTTATGAAGACGACGCGCTGATGGTCATCGACAAGCCGGCCGGAATGGTCGTGCATCCAGGTGCCGGCAATTTCCACGGCACACTCATCAACGCCGTGGCGTGGCATTTGAAAGACGACCCGCGATTCGATGCCAACGACCCCGAAGTGGGCCTCGTCCACCGCATCGACAAAGACACGAGCGGCTTGCTCGTCGTGGCGAAAACGCCCGAGGCAAAGTCGCGGCTTGGCGTGCAATTCTTCAACCATGAAACCCATCGGAGCTATCTCGCGCTCGTCTGGTGCAACTTCACCGAGGACGAAGGCCGCATCGAGGGCAACATCGCCCGCGACCCACGCGACCGCCTGCGGATGATGGTTTTTCCGCCCGATAGCGAAACAGGCAAACCTGCCGTCACCCACTGGCGCGTGGTCGAGCGGTTCGGCTACACCACGCTCGTCGAATGTCGCTTGGAAACGGGTCGTACCCACCAGATTCGCGCCCACATGCGCCACATTGGCCATCCGCTGTTTTGCGACGAGCGCTATGGTGGTACGGAAATCCTGCGCGGTCAGCGTTCATCGACCTACAAAGCCTTCATCCAAAACTGTTTTGCGCTCTGTCCGCGTCAGGTTCTTCACGCCCAGACGCTCGGTTTCCGCCATCCCGTGACGGGCGAGCAAATGGACTTCTCGTCGCCGTTGCCCAGCGATATGGAGGCTGTCATCAACAAGTGGAGAAAATTAATTAAGAATTAAAAATGAAGAATTAATAATTATGATTTGCTTGGGCTTATGCTAAAAAGGAAGGAAAATATTATTGAGAAAAAGGCTGACAATTTTTCCGACAGAATTGTCAAACTTTACCAATACCTCCAGAAAGAAAGGGGCGAAACCATTATGTCTAAGCAAATTATGAGAAGCGGGACGAGCGTCGGTGCCAATATTGCAGAAAGTCGATTCGCCCAAAGCCGACCAGACTTTATCAGTAAATTAAATATTGCCTTAAAAGAAGCCAACGAAACCGATTATTGGTTGAAAAAACTTCTGTCGGGCGACTATATCACCCCAAACCAATATCAATCTATGCATCAAGATAATGAAGAAATCATCAAAATCTTAGTCAGTATCATCAAAACCTGCAAAAATGAATAATCTCCATTACCAAAAAGTAATCATAATTCTTAATTCATAATTATAAATTCTTAATTAAAAGATATGAAAAGAACTATAGCCATCGTTTGCGGCGGCGACTCGTCGGAACACGACGTTTCACTGCGCTCGGCACAAGGAATCTATTCCTTCATCGACCACGACCGCTACACGGTTTACATCGTCGATGTGAAAGGACTCGACTGGAACGTGAATCTGCCCGACGGTAGCACGACAAAAATCGACAAAAACGACTTTTCGTTCAAACTCGACGGCAAGACCGTCTGGTTCGACTACGCCTATATCACCATCCACGGCACACCGGGCGAAAACGGCGTGATGCAGGGCTATTTCGACCTGCTCCACCTGCCCTACTCCACCAGCGGCGTGCTCGTCGAAGCACTGACATTCGACAAATTCGCGCTGAACAACTACCTGCGGGGCTTCGGCGTGAGCGTGGCCGACAGCATTTTGATCCGTCGCGGCGAGGAAAACAAATATACCGATGCCGAAATCGAGGCGCGGCTGGGAATGCCCTGTTTCGTGAAACCGGCGGCTGACGGCAGTAGTTTCGGTGTGTCGAAGGTGAGAAAAGCCGACCAACTCGCGCCTGCGCTTCGCAATGCCTTTATGCAGTGCGACGAGGTGATGGTGGAGTGCTTTTTGGAGGGCATCGAAGTGACGGTGGGGTGCTACAAAACGAAGGAAAAAAGTGTCGTCTTCCCCGTCACGGAGGTGGTCACGTTCAACGAATTTTTCGACTATGACGCGAAATACAACGGTCAGGTCGATGAAATCACGCCGGCACGTATCTCGCCCGAACTCACCGCCGCCCTGCAAGCCGAAACCTCGCGTATCTACGACATCCTGCACTGCAACGGCATCATCCGCATCGACTACATCGTCACGAAAAATGCCGACGGCACCGACAAAATCAATATGCTCGAGGTGAACACCACGCCCGGAATGACCGCGACGAGCTTCATTCCGCAGCAAGTTCGCGCGGCAGGGCTCGACATCAAGGATGTATTGACAGAAATCATTGAAAACCAATTCTGATGAAGGATTTTGATGAGATTCGCCCTTACGAAACTGGCGAAATGCGACAGGCATTCGAGGAATTGCTCGACGACCGACAATTCAACGCCGTGCTGAAAGGTTTTGCGCCGTGGCTACCGAAATTCCTACGGAAAGGACTGCTGCGACTGGCATTCACGGGTGTGGAAACGCCGCTGCAATTCCAAAAACGCTTTATGAAACCGGTCGTGAAGTACATCATTCGCAAGCATACCGACGGATGTACGTTCAACGATGAGGAGTTGAGGAGTAAGGGAGTAAAGGAGTCGGGAAGCCAACACCCAACACCCAACACCCAACACCCAACACCCAACACCCAGCCTCGCTACACCTTCCTCACCAACCACCGCGACATCGTGCTCGACTCGGCCTTTCTCGACGTGCTCCTCATCGACAACGGCTATCCGACCACCGTCGAAATCGGTATCGGCGACAACCTGCTCATCTACCCGTGGATCAAGCGGCTCGTGCGAATGAACAAGGCGTTCATCGTGCGACGCGGTCTTACGCCACGTGCCATGCTCGAATCGAGCCAACTGATGAGCCGCTACATCCACCATGCCGTCACCGAGAAACACGAAAACATCTGGCTGGCACAGCGCGAAGGACGTGCGAAGGACTCCGACGACCGCACACAAGAGGCCGTGCTGAAAATGCTCGCGATGGGTGCCAACACCCAACACCCAACACCTATCACCCAACACCTAACACCCCTGAACATCGTCCCCCTCACCATCAGCTACGAGTACGACCCCTGCGACTACCTGAAAGCACAGGAATTTCAGCAAAAACGCGACAATCCGTCGTTCAAAAAGAGCCGTCAGGACGACCTCGACAACATGCGCACGGGCATTTTCGGCTACAAAGGTCGCGTGCACTACCACTGCGCCGCCCCCATCAACACGTGGATGGACGAGTTGAAAGACCTGCCGAAAAACGAGTTTTACACGGCTCTCGCACAGCGCATCGACCAAGAATTGCACCGAAACTACCGCCTCTACCCCATCAACTACTGCGCCGCCGATTTGCTCAGCGGAAAGGGCGAATTCATCGCGCACTACACCGAGAAAGATCGCCTGAACGTCGAGGATTACATCGCCCAGCAAATCGCGAAAATCACGTTGCCCGAGAAAGATGTACCTTTCCTGCGCGAGCGCATTTTAACAATGTACGCGAATCCGTTGAAGAATTGTTTGAGGAGTAAGGAGATGGGGAGTAAGGAGTAAAGGAGTTATGGAGTTAAAGGAGTTAAGAATGGAAACAAAAAATAATCAAAAAAGAAGGATTTGGAACCTCGCTGCGGTTTCACTGTTCGCTATTCATTGTTCACTGTTCACTTTCTCGTGTACAACAAGCACTTACGACGATGGCGACGGTGACTTGAGTTACCTCCGTGCCGATTTCGTGGAGGCGCACACCACCGCACCACAGCAAATCGACTACGCCATCAACGACGAGGGCAAAACCATCCGTTTTGCTGCACCGTTCAACGTGAAATGGACGGAAAAGGCCGACACGTTCTACCGCGCCCTGCTCTATTTCAACCAAAAACCCACTGGAAACGAACCCATCAGCCTGCAACGGGTCTATGTGCTGCAGCCAACCGCCGCCGATGAGGTCAAAAATCCGAAATTCGACCCCGTCACCTTCGAAAGTGCGTGGCTCAGCCGCTGCCAACTCCCATCGTCGGCTTCCCCCCATTTGGGGGGATTGAGGGGGGCTTACTACCTCAACCTCACCTTCCTCCTCAAAACCGGCCAGCCCGACGACGAGAAAGCCCGTCAGAGCATCGGTATGATGAGCGAAGAGCGCAACGACACACTGTGTCTTACGCTCCTCCACGACCAGGGCACCGTGCCGCAATACTACAGCACGCGCATCTATGCCAGCATTCCGATGAGCGGAACCCAGCCCGTCAAACTCATTGTCAATTCATACGAAGGCTCAGTTGTTCGAGCATATCCTGCGTCATCGCAGTGATGTCGAACTTCGGTTGCCAATCCCATTCCTCGCGGGCTGCCGAGTCGTCCAAGCGGTCGGGCCACGAGTCAGCAATCGACTGCTTGAGCGGATCGACATCGTATTCCATCTCAAATTCAGGCTTGAACTTCTTGATTTCCGCGAAAATTGTCTCCGGCGCAAAACTCATCGCCGCCACGTTGAAACCATTGTGGTGAACGAGGCGCGTGGGGTCGGCTTCCATCAGCGAAATGGCTGCGTGGAGCGCGTCGGGCATATACATCATATCCATCAGCGTGCCTTCCTTGATGGGGCAAACGAACTTCTCGCCACGCACGGCAGAGTAGAAAATATCGACAGCGTAGTCAGTCGTACCGCCACCCGGAGGTGTCAGGTAGGAAATGATGCCCGGAAAGCGCACCGAGCGCGTATCGACACCATATTTATGGTGGAAGTAGTCCGACAGCAACTCCGTCGTCACCTTCGACACGCCATAAATCGTGCGCGGACGCTGCACGGTGTCCTGCGGCGTCATCATTCGGGGCGTTTCCGGTCCGAACGAACCGATGCTGCTCGGCGTAAACACCGCACAGCCATTCTCACGCGCCACCTCAAGGATGTTGAGCAGGCCGTCGATACCGATTTTCCACGCCAAGAGCGGCTTGCGCTCAGCCACCACCGAAAGCAGTGCAGCGAGGTTGTAAATCGTGTCGATTTTGTACTTCTTCACCGTTTCGGCAATCTGCTCGCCATTCGTCACGTCTGCAATCGCCGACGGTCCGCCGTCGCGCAGTTCACCCGTCGGTTCAGCACCAGGGATATAACCAGCCACGATGTTTTCGGCACCGTAGCGTTTCCGAAGTTCACGGGTCAATTCAGAACCAATTTGTCCCGTCGAACCAATCACTAATACGTTTTTCATATAATCGTCAGTAATAATTGATTTCTTTCAAGGCGCAAAATTAAACAAAAATCGCATACCTGCCAACAATTCTTGAAATAATTTTTCTTTTTTTCTCGCTCGTTCCAAAATTTTCACTAACTTTGCAGACGATTCAACAACTAAACATCTAAACAATTAAACAATAAAACTATGTACGGAAAAATGCAACAACACCTCGCCCAGACACTCGGCGAGATTCGCGAGGCGGGACTCTACAAAGAAGAGCGCCTCATCGTCAGTCCGCAACGTGCGGCCATCCAAGTAGGCAACCAGGAAGTGCTCAACTTCTGCGCCAACAACTACCTCGGCCTGTCCGACCATCCGCGCCTCATCGAGGCATCGAAGAAGATGATGGACGAGCGCGGTTTCGGCATGTCGTCGGTGCGCTTCATCTGCGGCACACAAGACATCCACAAGCAACTCGAAGCCGCCATTTCTGAGTATTTCAAGACCGACGACACCATCCTCTACGCCGCTTGCTTCGACGCCAACGGCGGTGTGTTCGAGCCCCTACTCACCGACGAGGACGCCATCATCTCCGACGCCCTCAACCACGCCTCCATCATCGACGGCGTGCGGCTCTGCAAGGCGAAGCGCTACCGCTACGCCAACGCCGACATGGCCGACCTCGAAGAGAAACTCAAAGAGGCACAGGCACAGCGTTTCCGCATCATCGTCACCGACGGCGTGTTCTCGATGGACGGCAACGTCGCCCCGATGGACAAGATTTGCGACTTGGCCGAGAAATACGACGCCCTCGTGATGGTCGATGAGAGCCACTCGGCAGGCGTGGTCGGAAAAACGGGCCACGGCGTGAGCGAATTTTTCAACACCTACGGTCGCGTCGATATCTACACCGGCACGCTCGGAAAGGCTTTCGGCGGTGCCCTCGGCGGATTCACGACGGGTCGCAAGGAAATCATCGACCTGCTGCGCCAGCGGTCGCGTCCCTACCTGTTCAGCAACTCGCTCGCGCCCTGCATCATCGGTGCGTCGCTCGAAGTGTTTAAGATGCTGAAAGAGTCGAACGAACTCCACGACCGCCTCGTCGAAAACGTCAATTATTTCCGCGACAAGATGATGGCACAAGGCTTTGACATCAAGCCCACGCAGTCGGCCATCTGCGCCGTGATGCTCTACGACGCGAAACTCTCGCAGGTCTATGCTGCCAAGATGCAGGAAGAAGGCATCTACGTCACGGGCTTCTACTACCCCGTCGTGCCGAAGGATCAGGCCCGCATCCGCGTGCAAATTTCCGCCGGCCACACCCGCGAACAACTCGACAAGTGCATCGCCGCCTTCGTCAAGGTTGGAAAGGAACTCGGTGTGATTTGAGTTTCGTGGAGTGTGAAGTGAGGAGTGTGGAGAGGTTTTTGCTTAAAAAAAGTTAAAAATCTCTCCTTTCTATACATATTTATAACTTTATGCGTATCTTTGCAAACAAATTTTCAGGAATTTAGTTTCAAATCACATCAATTATTAACCAAAAAACCAAAAAAAAATGAAGAAATTGTTTACAATTCTCAGCCTGCTTTGCCTCACAATGGTGGCACAGGCTCAAGAAGTGACGACATGGGACACCGCAGGTGATCTCGTGACGTATGAGGACTTCAAGGCTTCGGCTGGAACGGGCAAGAGGTATCTCCTCCGTATGCCTTCGATTTCCAAGCGCGGCTGGTGTAACTTTACCTCCGTAGCAGCTGCGGCAGCCGACAATCCCTCAGCCGAGAAGCTGTTCTCGATTGAAACGTCGGAGAACGACGGAGAGGCATTCGTGCTGAAACGCTTCAGCGACGGACTCTATCTGCAAGGCGACAACAGTTCCAGCACGTGGGTTGAAAAGGGTGAGGCAACCGACCTCTACCTCGAAAACCGCATTCCCGACTTCACTGACCCCGAGGAGCAGTATCCCGTCAGTGACACGGAGCCTTACTACATCAGTATGGACAACGTCGATGGCAACCACTTCAACAATGGTAACTTCGGTTTCCGTCCCGGTACAGGTGGTTGGAGTGCTTATCTCGCTTACGGCCCCATCTACATGGTTTCCGTGAAGTGCATCAACGAATATGGCGACGACGTGGCTCCTGCAGCCCAGTTCTTCGGACTCGACGGTGCTACCTTCACCATCACTCCTCCGGAGGCGTTGGGCTACGTCACCGAAGAAACGGAAAAAACCGTGACGCTGAATGGTGCTGACCAAGAAATCACGATTGTCTATACGGAAGCCACATCGATCACCTACACGCTGAACGTCATCGGTGCTCCCGAGGGCACCAAAATGTCGATTCAAGGGGAAGAAGTGGACATCAATGCCACTGAATACGTTGCTTATGGCAAGAAGTTAGATCCCGACGACGTGGAAATCTACCTCCCCGAAGAATACAACTACATGTCCTTCAAGGTCACCATCAATGGAAGCGTCATCACCGTGAAGGTCTTCGACGCCCGCTATGCCGTGAACTTCGACCGCGACCAAAAGGTCACCCGTACTGACCGCAATACCACTTGGGTGGCCCTCGGCGAACAGAAGATTGAATGGGAATTTGAAGGTGCCGACGCACCCGTCTATCGCGACCTGACCGACCAAGTGCTCAGCGTTCCCGCTGGCGCAACCGTCACCCCGTCGATTGGTTACAACGGCCAGTGGATGCACGGATTCTTCTACATCGACCTCGACAACAACGGCGAATACTCCGTGGACGAGCCCGACATGCAGACTTCGTGGAGCGCAGAGCCCAACGGCGAACTCGTTTCCTATAAGAACCAAGGCAATGTGCTGACCTCCAGCGCACGCGACCTGCCCGAATTCACCGCTCCCACCGAGCCCGGTACCTACCGCGTTCGCTTCAAGGTTGACTGGGCTTCGACCGACCCGGGTGGCAACCCCGGCGCCGATTCCGAAGATGTCACCAGCGCCAACCACATCGTGGCTAACGGCGGTGCCATCATCGACGTGATGATGGCAGTCGGCGACGGCTTCACCGTGACCTATCAGGTGGTTGAAGACGGAACGGGCGAAGTGCTCGCATCGAAGACCTCGGAAGTGGCTGCTGGCGTGACCATCAGCGCAGTGCCCTCCGAACTGCTCCTGCCCGACTTCTACGACTACAGCGAAGTGACACCCGTCACCGTCAACAGCAACGTGACCGTCACCACCACCGCTACCCTCAAGGAAGAACCGCTCTTCCAGTTCACCAGCGACACCACCAACCCCGTTTGGTACACACTGGTGCTGAAGAACAACTACTATCCCACCTACGATCCCGAGTACGCACCCACCGTTTCGCTGCCGCAGGCTAACGCCGACAACGACAACACCTCGTGGGCATTCATCGGCTCACCCTACAAGGGATTCCAACTCGTCAACAAGGCTGCAGGCACCAACCTCATCCTCGGTTCGGATAACATCTACAACGAAGAGGGTGCAGACGACGGCGCAGCCGGTGGCAACACCTACGTTGACCTCGCCGATCCCGGAACCTATCCCAACGAACTCTGGTTCCCGAAATCCAGCAAACACGCCGAAGGTGGCTTCTTCCTCTACAGCGTGGAAGGCTACGCCCTCAACCAGCGCAGCACCGATGGCATCGCCTATTGGACTGCCGGTGCCGATGCAGGTTCTACCTTCACCGTGAAGCCGATTGTCAGCGACGAAGAAAGACTCGCCGAGGCTGAGCACCTGCTCGAAGAAATGACCGTCGGTGCCGAGGAAGTGAAGATTGGTTATCCCACCGCCGACGCACTCGCACAGTTCAAGCAGAAACTCGAAGACCTCGCCGCTCAGTATAAGGAAGGTTCCATCAGCTCCGACGACTTCAGAACGGCTCTGAAAGAAGCCATCGAAGAAGTGAAGAGCGTGGCCAACACCGAATACACCCCGCGCACCGATGTCTATTACACCATCACCAACCCGCGTGGCTCGGTCGTCTATGACCCCGATCACTTCGAAGACCAAGACGGTGAAGAGCACGAATTCCTCTGGTCCACCACCGAACTCGACAAGGAGAACGTCAACCACCAGTGGGGCTTCTACAAGCAAGGCGAAGACTACTACCTCTACAACGTCGGCAAGCAGCAGTTTGCAAGCGTGACGAAGACTCCGGCAGAAGGCGCATCGAAGTTCTTCAGCGATGGTTGCTGGGCATTCCGCAAGACTCCTTCGATTGTCGTTCTCAACGCAGGCGAAGAGGAATGGGTACCCGCACCCGCAGTCCACATCCAGGGAACTGTCTCTGTGGAGGAAGACGGCAACACCTACGACGACACCTACAGCATGTCGATCAGCCCGAGCTATGTCGGTCCGGTCATCACCTACTACGGAATTAACGACGGTGGTGTGCCCATGACGTTCGCTCTCGCCACCACGCAACAAGATCCCGAGGTGACGGCAGCCATCGAAGAACTCCTCAGCGGCGACGGCATCGAAATCATCAACGGTCAGACCACGGTGAACAACGGTGCCATCTACAACCTGCAGGGTCAGCGTGTGAACAAGGCCCAGAAGGGTGTGTTCATTCAGAACGGACGCAAGGTAGTTTTGAAATAATCGAGAAACGAGGAGCGAGGAGCGAAAGCCCCCTCCCTGCCTCCCCCCGTAGGGGAGGAGAAATAAATGAAAAAGTCGGGAATGCGAAAGTGTTCCCGATTTTTTTGTTGTTTCAAATTATTTTTTTATCTTTGCAGCGGAATTCGTGAACGGTGCGGAAGAATGCCGTAGGCATCCGACAACGGTAGCCGGCCATGAGCGGATCGAAATGGCTGGGGACGGATGACAAAAAAATACGAACAAGCGTGCCCTTGGGTACGCGATTTTTAAATCAGATTTTATCAAACGAAAGATGGCCAACACATACACCCAAATCAACATGCACATCGTTTTCGCCGTTGGCAGACGGGAAGCGCTCATCAGCGAGCAGTGGGAGGAGGAATTGCACGGCTACCTCGCTGGGGCGTGTCGGAATCGGAAGCATTTCGTCCATGCCATCAACGGAACGGCCGACCACATCCACCTGTTCGTCGGGATGCATCCAGCCGAATCCGTCAGCCAATTGGTTCAGTCGTTGAAAGTACAGTCGTCGCGGTGGATTAATGAAAAGTATTTGCATGGCCGTTTCCGTTGGCAGACGGGGTTCGGGGCATTTTCATACAGCAAGTCGTTGGTGCCGGCGGTCGTGAATTACATCAAGAAGCAGAAGGAACACCATCGGCGCGTGACATTCCGCGAGGAATTGGCCGAGATTTTCGAGAAAATGGGGGTTGAATATGTGCCGGCGTATATGATGGAGGGTTTTGTGGAGGTGTCGCGTACCTAACGGCACGCTGAATCGGTTGGTGGACATTCGGGTTCCAGCCACGCTGTGGCTGGCTACTCGGTCAAATGCCTACGGCATCATTTCTCGTCATACTCACACGAAAGCTGGCTACCCCAATCAAATGCCTACGGCATCATTACGTTGGTTCGATTCACCACCCAACCATTTTGCAATCAAAAATTTTGATTACAAGCCACCCAAAGCGCAAAAAATCAAAAATATTGATTTTTAATGATGCCAGCGGCATCCGACAACGGTAGCCAGCCATTTCGCTTCGCTCATGGCTGGGAACGAAAAGAAGAATACAAACAAGCGTGCCCTTGGGTACGCGATTTTTAAATCACCCATTATCGTTAAAAATATATAAAAAATCATGGGCAACCAACGAGGTTTCCCATTTTTTATTGTACCTTTGCACGGAATATCGCTTTCGAGCAACAAAAAAAACAGCAGCATGAGAATCGTATCACACAGACGATTGGTTGAGTTCTACCAAAAAGACGGACGCGGAGATGCCAAAGTCGCGCTTGAACGCTGGTACAACACGGCAGGAAAAGCACAATGGAAAAACCTCACCGACATCAAGAACGATTTTCCAGCTACGGACTACGTCGGCAACCAACACTATGTTTTCAACATACGAGGGAACAAATACCGATTGATAGTTGTCATCAAATTCACCATCGGCCACCTGTTCATACGGTTCGTAGGTACACACGCCGAATACGAGAAAATAGACGCATCAACCATATAAAACAAAAACAACATGACAAAAATCCGTAAAGAGCAATACGAGTTCGCACTCCAGAGAATCGAGGAGCTAATGCCTCTCGTGGACGACAACACACCAGTGAACGACAGGAATGTCGTGGAACTGATGCTCATGTCTGATATTGTCATCGACTACGAAGAGGAACATTTCCCGATGGAATCGCAAACTAAGAAACGGACAACAACAGCACGGAAAACAACTCATAGAAGAGCTTCCGTCGCAATGTAAACCATAAAAACGAAAGAGATAACAAACTTTATTCATTAACTTTTTAAACACAAACAACATGAAAAAAATTACAACAATTCTGATGCTACTCATGCTGAGCATGGGAGCGAGGATGAGTTGTTAAAACAATATACAGAAAATGACGCAAATCGTTTTAAACATCTCGGACAGGAGCATCGTTCCCGGACTCAAGAAAGTGTTGAGCCACATGGGAGGCGTTGAAAAAGTGCAGGTTGTGAGAAAACCCGTGCAGAAAAAGTCACGCCGCGAAAAGTTTCTCGGAGAATTCCGCGAAGCAGTCGCGCAGGCAAAAGACTTCAAAGACGGGAAAACCACTTTTGGCACATGGGAGGAAATGATGAATGAGCTGTGAAGGCCGATGCGTCGAGCGTCAAGAACGAGGTGATGCGAGGAATTGTAACAGAAATGGGACTATAACACAAACAAAAACGAAAGAAATAACAAACTTTATTCATTAACTTTTTAAACACAAACAACATGAAAAAAATTACGACAATTCTGATGCTACTCATGCTCACATGCATGGGAGCAAAAGCGCAGATCACGGCCACTCTGATGGAGGGCTATGGCGAGCCGCTGACCTTGACGCAGTTCAAGGCGATGGCAGGAACAGGCCAACGCTTCGGCTTCGTGGCTTCCAGTAACACGGCGGGTGCAACATTACCGCGTTGCGACCACTGGTGTGGATTCACTTCCACCCACAACACCACAACACTTAGCGATGACTATCTGTTCTACCTTGAGGGTAGTGAAGGCAGTTACAAGGTGAAGCGCGTCAGCGACAACAAGTATGTAAACACCTCTACCGGTTCGACTTCATTCGGTGAGGGTGGTTTTGCATTTGAGCTGATCAACCGTGACCCCAACGATGCCACGAAAGCTGTTACGGGTGCACAAAGTATCACTTTCAAGAATCCGGCAGAACAAAACTGGTACAATGCCAATGCCGTGAAGTTGAATAACGGTCCTGGAGCATTCACTACCTACGCAGTGTTTGGTCCGATTTACAAGAATGTGACCGTCGATTGCCGGTTAGACGACGTTTCGATGGATGGCTATCCCCAACAGTTCGCTTACAAGGCAGGCACGATTGATGCCCCTGAATATCCCGGCAAGAAGTTGGTGGATGGACAATCTGCAAGCGTCACGGTTAGCGAAGACGACCAGACGATTACGTTCAACTACGAGTCGTCGTCGTTCGACTACACACTTGTTGTGAATGGTGCACCCGAGGGTACGACCATCAAAATTAAGGATGAGACTGTCAGCGCAGGTGCTGTCAGCTTCGAATCTGAAGTGACGCAGAACGATGTCGTTGTCACCTTCCCGGAGGGAGCAACGTACTCTTACAATGTGACTATTAGCGGTACGACCATCACTGTGAATTGCGTTCAGCTTTGGCCGGTGAATCTGGGTGAAGGAAATGTTATCACGGTTGGCGAAAAAACCTCTTCCGTGACGGCTGCCACTGCAGGTAGCGATAACGACCACTGGTACATTGTGACACAGGTACGTAATGGCGAATCAGTTCTTTTCGCCCGTGGCAACAATGAAAAATTGCGCCGCGGCACGACGGCACAAACCGCAGCATCGTTCAACAACACGATTGCCACCACCAACGCTGCTTACCTCGTGCGTTTTATCAGCACTGGAGAAAACGACCTTTACAAGATGCAGTTTGGTAACGGACAATTTGTCGATGCTTCGCTGATGCCCTCAGCAGCTGATATCACGAATGCCGCCACTTACGCATTCTACAACAGTAACAATGGCGAAGGCAGCTATTTCGGATGGAACATCAACAGTAAGGCCGGTCAAATCGTTGACAACAACGGCGCAGGCAACGATGTTGCTTTCTGGGGTAGTGGCGCAGTGAGCGGAACGAGTGGCAACAACGTATGGTATGTTTACGAAACCACCATCGCTGCTCCTGCATACACCATCACTTATGTCGTCAATGATGAAAACAACAACGAACTCTTCCGTTCGCCGGCCATTCCTGCTGCAGCAGGCGATGTCATCACCACGCTGCCCGCAGAGTATCAGCGTGCTCCGTTCTACACGTACAACACAGTGAACGTCACCATCGACGGCGAGAACGAAGCCGTGTTCACGGCTACAATGAAGCCCGAAAGCGAGTGGCCCGTGATATACACGGAAGACGCAACGAATCCGCACTACTACAACATGAACATTCGTAGCAAGTACCTTGTTTACAATTCTACTGCAACGGGCGAAGTGACGCTCCAGGACACCAGTGAACCGTTCAATCCGGCTGCTTCGTGGGCATTCGTCGGAACGCCTTATGATGGTTTCCGCCTCATCAACCAAGACAAAGGCACTGACTACAACTTGATTTACACCTCTGTCGTTCCTGGAGCCAATCACGGCAACAACAACATTCAGTTCCAGACTGTTGCCGATGCCGGCGAAAAGGTTTGGTTGGTTGACACCAACAACAGTGGTATCGTGCTCCGCATGAAGGAGAACCAGAGCATCTACTTCCACCACGACAACGGCAATAACTTCTTGCGTACTTGCGCTTTGGGAGAGTATCAATACGTCCACGATGACGCTGGTTCGACCATTATCCTCACCACCGACATGGAAGCACTCGTTCAGCTCTACAACCTGCTGAAAGACGCTCCCATCGGCGAGGGTGTGAACCAATACTCCGCAACTGGTGTGAACCCAGAGGAAATTCTCGCCAATGCCGGTACGGTTATCGACAACGAGGAATCGAGCCAATACCACGACACTTACCAAGCTCTGCTCAACCTCCAGAGCGCAATGACGCTGAACATGCCGCAGGCTGGTATGTATCGCATCAAGGGTAACACCAGCGGTAAGTATCTGGCAGCTGGTCTTGCTTCTAACAACAAGTTCGCCATGACCGACGCAATGGACGCTACGACCATCTTCTACTACGATGGCACGAAACTCGTCAACTACAGCGATGGTAAGGTGAATGGTATGAGTACTTCGGCTTGGGCTTGGGTCTATGAAAATGGTGATGTTTCGACCGTTGAAATCCAAGATGGTGAGAGCAATGGTGGATACCGTATCAAGAGCAGCGACGCATATTTCTTCGATGGAGGTACGTCTGCTGACAGAGGTAACGGCACTGACAGTCGTGCCCAATATCACAACTGGTATTTCGAGGAAGTAACCGAACTGCCGATTACGCTCCGCAGCACCGACGGCACGAACTACTTCGCTACGTTCAGCGCTCCTGTGAATGTGCAAATCAGCGATGCATCGCTCAACACGGTGACGAACAACAACAAGACCGCTGCCTACAACACGGTTGACACCGACATGCTGAAGGCTGGCGTGGGCGTGCTGCTCTCTGGCACAAGCGCCACCGCTACGGCAACCATCATCACCGACGAGGTGGCTGATGCCAACTACGGTCTGGTGAGCTACTACGCTGCTACTGCCGGTACGGGCGACGAGTCGATGCTCTACCTCGGTAAGGGTAAGACAAGCGGCAAGGCTGGTTTCTACAAGCTCGGCGAAGGCACGACCTCGAACGGCTTCAAGGCTTATCTGAGCACGGCCGCTGGCGCTAAGGAAGGCCTCGAACTCGAATTCGCTGGCGTGACAGGCATCGACAACATGGAAAATGGAACATTGAACATGGAAAATGGTGCTGTCTATAACCTGCAGGGTCAGCGTGTGAACAAGGCCCAGAAGGGTGTGTTCATTCAGAACGGTAAGAAGGTTGTTTTGAAATAATGTTGAATGTTGAGGGTTGAATGTTGAATTATCGGCTTTGCCGATTGACAATTATCAATTATGAATTTTTAATTCTTAATTTTTAATTCATCATCGCTGAAAGCGACTATTCAAAACTCAACCATCAAAACTCAACCATCAAAAAAGTCGGGAATGCGAAAGTGTTCCCGATTTTTTTGTGGTTTCAAATTATTTTTTTATCTTTGCAGCGGAATACGTGAATTGAGGAGTTATGAGTAATGAAGCAATGACACAAACCATCGCCGAGTATTTCAAGACGCAACCCGTCTTGAAAGCATGGCTTTTTGGGTCGTATGCCCGTGGCGAGGAACGACCCGACAGCGATGTGGATATTCTTTTCGTGCCCGATTTCTCCGGAGAACCATTCACCCTTTTCACACACGGAGGTATGTATATGGACTTGAAAAAACTATTAGGGCGCGAGGTCGATTTGATAGTCGAAGGAACATTACGTCCATACGCGGAAAAAACTGCTAATCGTGACAAAAAACTGATTTATGAGAGAGCGAATTAAAGACAGAGGGCGGTTGGAAGACATCATCGACTATTCCAACAACGTAACGAAAATGATTGAAGGCTTTACGCTCAATGAGTTTGAAGCCGACATCCGCACGTATTTCGCTGTGATGAAGAACATCGAAATCGTTGGTGAGGCTGCCTATATGCTCACCAAGGAGTTTAAGGAAGCTCACCCAGAAACGATGTGGTCGGTTGTGCAGGGAATGCGCCACGTGTTGGTTCACGGATACGCAAATGTCTTAGTAGAGGAGCTGTACAACACCGCAGTGAATGGAATTCCTCAACTCCGCGAACAAGTCAGTCGCTACCTCTCGGAAACCGATTGGAGCGAGTGGGAGGAGTCGTGAGTCGTGGAGTGTGGAGTGTGAAGTGAGGAGCGAGAAGCGAGGAACGATAACTCCCTAACTCCCTAACTCCCTAACTCCATCAAAAAAAAATAAAAAAAAGTCGAAAAAGTTTGGCCAGTTCAAAAAAAGGCAGTACCTTTGCACCCGAATAGGCTTCAACGAAAGTTTAAGGCCGCTTAACAGTGATAACATTAACAACTAAAACAATAGAGAAAATGAAGAAAATTGAGTACACAAAACCCGCTGTGCGCGTACGTCAACTCTACCTTGAAGGTTCTGTAATGGACGGCGGTCTCCCCACCGGCTCCCCTGGTGACCAAGTGGACCCCGAAGAGGGCGCTTGGTCGAAAGATGGCGACCTCGACGATTTCGACTATCCGACGAGCGGTAGCGTTTGGGGTGATTAAGGAAAGCCCCCTCCCGACCTCCCCCAAAAAAGGGAGGAGCGAGGAGCGAGGAGCGATACCCCACCCCTAACCCCTCCCCACGGGAGGGGAAAGAGAGAAAGAATAGGAATTGCGATAGCGGTTCCTTTTTTTTTAGCCCCCTCCGTGGAGTGTGGAGTGTGAAGTGTGAAGTGTGAAGCGTGGAGGGTGGAGTGTGAAGCGTGGAGGGTGGAGTGTGGAGTGAGTGGATAAATATACATGTTTGTGGGTTAAAAAAATATAAAATATTGCGCAAAATGCAAAAAATAATGAATGTTTACAAAAAAAAGACTCTATGATTGACACATTATTACTACATTTGTACGCGTTTTGTCTAAAAACGTGTAATATTTTATGGATATTTACTAACATTTTAAAACGATAACTGTATGGAAAAGAAAAAGTATTTGACACCCGTCACGAACACGCGACCTGTCTTCACCGATGGCTCGCTGCTCTACGAGGCCTCGATTCCCACTGGCAACGGAACCATCACCGATGGTCCTTACGCCAAGGAAGGCAGCGACCTGAACTACCATCCCGAGTTCAAGGACGTTTGGGCCGATTAAACGAAAACAACTAATTATTAACCATTAAAAAAGTCAAATTATGAAGAAAATTACAGCATTATTCGCGCTTCTTATGCTCGTTTGCATGGGAGCGCAGGCGCAGACAGCCACTCTGATGGAGGGCTTTGGCGAGCCGCTGACCTTGACGCAGTTCAAGGCGATGGCTAATCAGAGCCAACGCTTCGGCTTCGTGGCTTCCAGCAACACGGCGGCTGCCACAGCCCCGCGCTGCGACCACTGGTGTGGATTCACTTCCACCCACGCCACCACGACGCTCAGTGATGACTATCTGTTCTACCTTGAGACAAGTGGTGACAACTACTTGGTGAAGCGTTGCAGCGACGACCAGTATGTCATTTCGGATGCCAGTACGACCACTTTCGGTGCGGCAGGTACTGCATTCAAATTGGTCGAGCGCAACCCCAACGATGCCACCGCAGCCGTTTGGGGTGACCAGAGCATCAGTTTCGAAGATCTCGGCAATCCGAACATGCACTACAACGCCAATGCTGTAGTGCTGAATGGCGGTCCTGGCGCGTGGACGACCTACGCTGTGTTTGGTCCGATTTACAAAGACATCACCATCGACTGCCAAGAGAATGGCGTTTCGATGGAGGGCTATCCCCAAGAATTTACTTACAAGGCTGGCACGGTTGAGGCCCCCGTATTCCCTGGTAAAAAGTTGGTGGATGGTGAACCTACAAGCGTAACGGTTAGCGAAGACAACCAGACGATTACGTTCAACTACGAGTCGTCGTCGTTCGACTACACGCTCGTTGTGAATGGTGCACCCGAGGGTACGACCATCAAGATTAAGGATGAGACTGTCAGCGCAGGTGATGTCAGCTTCGAATCAGAAGTGACGCAGAGCGATGTCGTTGTTACTTTCCCGACAGGATTTGAGTCTTATGTTGCAACCGTGACCATCAACGGCACGACGATTACCGTGAACTGCGCATACAAGCAGACCGTGATTACCGAAGTCAGTGAGATTACGAGCAACAAGGTTTACACGGTGGAATCACAAGGCCGTGGCGCTTGGACGATGGCTTCTGACGGTAGTGCCCTGCGCAGTACAAAAGCCAGTGGTGCGTCCACCACAGCAAAGCAGTGGGCTTTCGTGACGTATGAGACCAACACCTACCTCTACAATGTAGAGACGAAGAAGTTCATTCTCAAGAACTCAGCTAATGCTTCTGCCGAGGCTACTCACGGAACACCCGTCACAATCGTCAAATACACCTCAGACCAGATGGACGGATGGGGTGCAAGCTTCGACGATTTCCAAGCCTCTGGACACTATTTTGCTGCACAAATGGGAACGGACGGAGATTATACCGCCTACATCAATTTTGGAGGCAGCATGCAAACGACCGTTGACGGCTGGGGTCCTGGCAATGCTCCGGGTTACAATGCGAAGTGTGGTGCAGACGCAGGTAATGCTCTGAGAATCACCGAGGTCGGCGAATTCGACCCAACAGAAGCATTGACCGCTCTTGACAACTACTTCAATCCTCAGTACACAATTAATTATATTGTGAAAGACGAGGCTGGCGCAACGCTGTTCTCTGTCAATGATATTCCGACGACAGAAGGTGCAACCATCACCACGCTGCCCGAGGAGTATCAGCGCAGTTTGTTCTACACCTACAACACGGTTGATGTGACCATCACCGAGTCTGTCACGACGATCGAGTTTACGGCAACTTGGAAAGACGATGCTCCGTTTGTTCAGAGCACCTCTTACGATGACGCCACATGGTACTATGCAACCATTCGCGGCTCGAAGTACGTGCGTGCCGACGAGGATGCCAAGGACGGAAACGGTCGCTACCAGACGAACAACACCAATGAGGAGACCGATGTTTACAAGTGGGCATTCATTGGTAACCCCTACTCGAACTTCTGGATTGCCAACATGGGACATGGTGACGGCAAGTATCTCTATGCTGCCGACGACAATGCCCCGGCTATGACGGCGGTTGAAGATCCTGCCAACACCGACGCTGCAAAATGGGAGGTCATCATCAATGGCAATGGCTTTAACCTCCGCAGCCTGACAGGTGACAATCTTTACATCAACGACAATGGCAATACTGGCTGTATTGGTTATTGGAACAGCACCTGGGGTAGAACTGACACCGGTGGCAAGTTGACGCTGACAAAGATTCTCAACGACGAGGAGAAGTACAACGAACTGATTGCCCTGCTCGAGTCTTACGAATTGGGTGACAACCTGCACGAGTACGGCTTCGAGGGTTACACAGCTTCTGAGGCAACTACCACCATCAGCAACCTGAAGGCCGCAGGCTATACTCCCGAGAATATGACAACTGCCCAAAATCTGGCTGCCGCTGCGAAGCTAAACTTGCCGAAGGCAGGTATGTTCTTCCGCGTGAAGAGCAACGCTCACGGAACTTATCTGAGTGGTGTGGCAAGTACAGACCCTGCCAACCGCATGACGCTGACAACCGATGCAGATGCTAACACCATCTTCTACTTCGACGGCAACAAGATGCTGACCTATGGCAAGGGACTCTATGCGAAAGGCCGCGATGTTGCTGCTGCAGGTGGCGAAGGTGTTGACTACTGGTTCGAGGAAAGCACCATCACGCCTACGAGATACGCTATCCGCTTCAACCCCGATGGAGGTTCGAACCGCTTCCTCTATGCTTGGGATGATTCGAAAGGTTATGCCGACCAGAACGGTGCTGACCACGTCAACTGTGTGTTCACGCTTGAGGAAGTGAAGGAACTCCCCGTCACGCTGCACGAGTCTGAGACGAAGGAAGGCTATTCCGTATGGATTGCTACGTTCAGTGCTCCTGTGAGTGTTGTCAGCGTCGAAGGTGCCGAGATCCACAAGGTGACCGACACGGGTGCTGCCTTCTTCTGCGAGCCTGCCAATGTTCAGGGTATTCCTGCTGGCAAGGGTGCGCTGCTCGTGACGGATACCGAAACTGAAACGGCTACCGTTACGCTTGGCGAGACCAGCGACGACTTCGAGACGATTCTGCAGTCGCTCTACGCTTGCGAAAAGGGTAAGGCAGGCCTGTTCTTCGGCAAGGTCGAGGGCAGCCAGATTGCCGGTCTCTATCCGATTGACTCTGAGACTCCGACTGGTGGCTTCAAGGCATTTGTTGACGACAGCACCGGCGAAGGCAAGGAGCTGATCTTCACCAACGACCCCAACAGCATCAACACCATTGAAAACGGTGCTGACAACGGTGCTATCTACAACCTGCAGGGTCAGCGTGTGAACAAGGCTCAGAAGGGTGTGTTCATTCAGAATGGTAAGAAGGTGGTTTTGAAGTAATCGAGAAACGAGGAGCGAGGAGCGTGAAGCCCCCTCCCTGCCTCCCCCCGTAGGGGAGGAGATATAAATGAAAAAGTCGGGAATGCGAAAGTGTTCCCGATTTTTTTGTCGTTTTTCCGTCAAAAAATTTGGCAGGAAGTTTTTTTTTCGTACCTTTGCACACACGGATATTATTTCGGGATATTTCTTATTTATTCACTTTTTAAAAACTTAGTATTTATGAACAGAATCATTACTCTTTTCGCCCTGTTGCTGACGATGGTGACAGGTGCGTGGGCGCAGACGACCGTGGAATGGAACACGGCTCCGAACTTCAAGCCCAACGACAATGCGAGTGTGTTCTATGTGGGTATCACCACCCCGGGAACCACCGACGCAGAGTACACGATGACGGCCTTCTCGTTCTACGAGAACGCGGGTTATGGTGCAGCCGAGGCTTACACCATCATCTCGAAGACCGCACCGAGTGCTGAAACCAACTGGCTGGTTCCCGAAGAGGACGTGCTTGGCATTTCCAACGAGAACACCATGCCGACAGCGGAAGGTTTCATCGACTACACCATTGCAGGTGACGAAGGCGCCATTCTGCAGGGTGGAACAACCTACTACATGGTGTTCGTGAAGTCGAACGAGACCAACGACGGTTTTTATGAAGTAGGAACGCAGCGCGTGCGCCTGCAGAACAATTCGAGTTATCCTGCCACCGTTTGCTTGGGCAATGGTGCTGTGAGATCGGACTTGATTGCTGCTTTCAAGGCTACGCTGACGACGAACGATGCCTACACGGTTGACTTCAAAGCATTCTCGACTGCCGACGGCGAAATGTTCGACTTCGGCAAGATCGAAGGCATTGTGGGTCAGATGACGATTCCCACGTTTGAAAACTACGAGTTCTCGCACGCTACCCTGCCCGACGGCACGGAGTTCGACGTGACACAGGAAATCACGAAGAGCATGGAACTTTATTTCTACTACAACCCCTTGCTCGAGATTGACTATGTCGTCATGAACACGAAGGGTGAAACCCTGATTTCCAAGACGGTTCCCGAGGTGTATGGCACAACCATCACGAAGTTGCCCGCCGACCTCGACCAGAGCCTTTTCTACGACTATTCTGAGATTAATTTCGTTGTCGATGACTACAAGACCATTGAAGTGACTGCCACGATGAAGAAGAATCCGCTCGTAGCCTTCAACGAGGACGAAAGCGGCGAAATCATCTACAACAAACTGATTCTGAAAGGTAGCAACTACCTGTACTATGTGGACGACTATCCCAACGTGGGTCTGGCAACAGAATGTCCTGAGGACGAGACGGCTGAATGGGCATTCGTGGGTAACCCCTACGACGGATTCAGAATCAAGAACCACGCTGCCAGCAACGAGTTTGTGCTGGGTTCGGAAGACCCGACCCAAGACGGCAGAACGGGTGGCGACACCTTCGCCCTGCTCAACGAGGAAGGTTCGCAGCCGTATGAAAACTGGACGCTGAGACCCAGTAATTCGTACACCAATGGCTTCTTCATCTTCAACGATGACGGCAAAGCCCTGAACCTCCGTGACGGAAAAGTGGCTTATTGGACGAATGGCTACGATGCCGGTTCGACCTTCATGGCCGAGCGCGTGCTCACCGCTGAGCAACTGCTCGAGGAAGCCCAGAAGCAACTCGAAGAACTGACGGCTGGTGCCAACGAGGTGCAGATTGGTTATCCGACTGCCGACGCGCTTGCTGCGTTCAAGTCTGCCATTGAGACTGCTGCTGGCGACATTGCCGGTGGTGTTGTTGACGAAAGAACCATCTGCGATGCGCTGAAGGCTGCCATCGCCGAGGTGAAATCGCCTGCCAACGCTATCTACACGCCGCGCACCGACGTTTACTACACCATCTCCAACGATCGCGGTTCGATGGTCTATGACCCCGAACACGCTGAAGACCTCGACGGCGACGGCAACGAATTCCTCTGGTACACGAAGGAACTCAACAAGGACGACGTGAACCACCAGTGGGGCTTCATTGAGCAAAATGGTGTCTATTACATGTACAATGTGGGTAAGGTTCAGTTCGCAGGTGTGACGACCAACAACCCGCAGGTTGAAGGCAAATATTTCTATGCTAACGGTGCTTGGATGTTCTCGAACGCTCCCTCGACGGTGACGCTCGACGCTGGTACTGACGACTGGGTGCCCACGCCGAAAGTGCGCGTGCAGGCTACTTCCGCTGTGACGGGTGAAACCTACGCCATGTCGATCAGCACGAGTTACACCGGTCCGGTGATCACCTACGACGCCAAGAACGACGGTGGTATTCCGATGACGTTCGCCATTGCCGCTACTTCGCAGAGCGGAGAGGTGACGGCTGCCATCGAAGCATTGCTCAACGACATTACTCCTTACAGAGAGGCATTGGAGGCTGCTATCGCCCGTGCCAACGACTACCTGAACGAACTGGCTCAATATCCTGTCGGTGAGGGTCTGAACGAATACACGATGGAAGGCGATCCCGAAGCTGTCAAGGCTGCCATTGCTGCTGCCGAGGATGCCCTTGCCAACCCCGATGCCACGAAGGAAACCCTTTCGGCTGCCTACAACGCGCTGAACGAGGCCAAGGATGCCATCTCGCTTTCGCTGAACATGCCGCAGGCTGGTATGTGGCTGCGCTTCACCGCTGCCGCTCACAACACATACTTGAGCGCAACGCCGGTGGAAAGCCCTGCCAACCGCATGGCTCTTGTCAGTGAGGCCGACGGTAGCACGGTGTTCTACTTCGACGGCAACACGCTGACCAGCCTCGACCGTGGTCTGGCTGTGACGGGTCGCGATGCTGGTAAGGCCGGTGTTGAGGGCGTTGCCTACTGGTTCGAGGAGAGCGTTTTGACTCCTGGTAAGTATTGCATCCGCTTCAACCCCGATGGTGGTTCCAACCGCTACCTCTATGCTTGGGATGATTCGAAGGGTTATGCTGACCAAAACGGTGCCGACCACGCGAATTGCGCCTTCATCATTGAAGACGTGAAGGAACTGCCGCTGACGATGACTTCTCAAGATGGCGACAAGTATTTCGCTGCCATCAGCCTGCCGACCGCCATTTCTCAGGTGAACGGTGCCAACATTCAGAATGTGTTCATGCAAGACGGCAAGGCCATCTATGAGCCTGCTGGCACGAAGGGTATCCCCGCCAACACGGGTGTGCTGCTGATGGGTGGCTATGACGTTGTCTATCTGACGGTCGGTGATTGCGAGGAAGCTCCCGACAACAACGCTCTGCTGCCGCTCGAGCAGTCGTCGGCCGACTTCACCGAAGGTTTGGTTCTCGGCAATCCCGAAGGCAAGATTGGTTTCTGGGAGCCCGAAATCGCCTATGGTACCGACGAGGAAGGTGGCGAGATTGAGACCAAGCCTGTTCGCGGTTTCATCGCTTACCTGCCGACTGCAACGGCTGGCGCTGACGGCGTGGAACTCGTTCAGAGTGCTGACGGCATCGAAAACATTGAACATGGAACATTGAACATGGATGGTGCTGTCTATAACCTGCAAGGTCAGAAGGTGAACAAGGCCCAGAAGGGTGTGTTCATTCAGAATGGTAAGAAGGTGGTCGTCCGCTAAAGCGGCGACACGTGAAGTGTGGAGTGTGGAGCGTGATGCCCCCTCCCTGCCTCCCCCCGTAGGGGAGGAGATATAAATGAAAAAGTCGGGAATGCGAAAGTGTTCCCGATTTTTTTGTCAAAAAAATTTGGATTTTTACGGATTATTTGTACCTTTGTGGCGAAATTGCAGAAAACGTATATTTTTTTTAGTATTATCAATATTATTAACAATTAAAAATGGAAGTGTATATGAAGAAATTCTTTACTCTTTTTGCGCTGCTGGTGCTCAGCATTGGCGCACAGGCACAAATTTATGTGCCGGGTGAGCGTGTTTCCACCATTGAGGAAAACACGCAGTACTTCATCTTCAACACGACCCACACACCGGGAGACTATCCCAACCGTTGGGGTTTCGTGTATTTCGATGGAGATGTGAAAACTTATGCGGGAGCCGTTCCCGAGGAATTCACCACGACCGACAAGAACTATCTGTTCACGGTTTCGAACAATGGTGACGAGACTTGGACGCTCACCAGCGTAGGTCAGGAAATGGAAGTGGGTTACACCTACATCTTTACACCTTGGATGGAAGCCGATGAAAACATCAAGGCCAATGCCCAGGTGCGTAACGACGACGGCACCTTCACTGAGAACGAAAACATCAGTGAAGAAAACAAGGTTTGGGTCATCGACTGCGGCGATGGCAGCGAAAGACCCTATTGGAACGGTAAAAACTGGACGACGGTCGGTGCCAACAGCTTCGATTTCTGGGAAAGTGCCCACCCGTATGCCATCTACACCGTGATTGAGAAGACCACGGTGACGGTGCTTTACAACCTGTACGACCCCGACGGTTCGTTCATCAAGTCGGCTGAAGTGGAGCAACTCCCCAACAGCGCTGTGAAGATTCCGACGGAACTGACAGAAGGCACTGGCTACAGCCCGCTGGGTTACGATTTCGTTACATCGCAGGAGACCATCGGCGACACGCCTTGCGAAATCGACGTGAACATTTCGCTGAAGGAAGGCATCGTGACCGACATTGCCAACCTGAGCAACAACAAGGCTTACATGCTGACCACACAGCGTGGTTCGCTCGGCACGAATGGTACGCAGATGGTTTCGACCAACGGAACCGACTACGAGCCCAGCGACTTCGCCATCGTGAGCTATGAAGACAACTACTATCTCTGGAGCGTCGCCGACGACAAATGGGTGTCGAGCAACGCTCAGCCCACCCTCACCGACGACCTGAGCGAAGTTGAACCGCTGGTGTTCGACCCGAACGACGAAAACGAGGAGCCCCTCGACCTGCCGCTCTACTTCATCGGTATGGGTGAGAAGGGTGTGAACGTGTCGAACTACACCTCTGGTATCGTGGTGAACACTTGGGTACAGCGCGACCCGGGTAACAAGTACGTCATCAAAGAGAATGGCGAATTCGACCCGACCAACGCCCTCACTGCCCTCGACGTTTATTTCCACCCGAACTACACGGTTACCTACATCGTGAACGACGAGAACGGACAGGAACTCTTCCGCTCGGAGCCGACTGGTGTCACCATGGGTGCTAACATCACGACGCTGCCGACGGCTTACCAGAAGAGTTTGTTCTACACATACAACACCGTTGATGTGACCATCAGCCAGGCTCAGACCGACATCACATTCACTGCCACGCAGAAGGAAGACGGTCCGTTCAAATTTACGGCTGACACGAGCGCTCCCATCTGGTACAACCTGACGCTGAAGAACGATTGCTATCCGACGTTTGAGGATGGTGGCGAACCGAACGTGACGCTGCCCGGCTACATGGAAGACGACGAGACCACACAGTGGGCCTTCATCGGTAGCCCCTACGCTGGATTCAAGATTGTGAACAAGGCCGCTGGCACAGACAAATTCCTCTGCTCTGACAGTGCTGTTGAAGACGGCGCCAACGGTGGTAACACCCAAGCCGTTCTCGAAGAAGACGGTTCGCGTGCATTCAACGTTTGGACAATTGAGGCCAGCACTTACATTGCCAACGGTTTCTTCATCCGCAACCCGGAAGGCCACGCCCTCAACAAGCGTAGCAACTACGACCTCGCCTACTGGACTGGCGGTGCTGACACTGGTTCGACCTTCACCGCTGCGAAGGTTCTCAACAACGACGAGAAACTCGCCGAGGCAGAGCACCTGCTCGAAGAACTGACTGTCGGTTCTGAAGAAGTGAAGATTGGCTATCCGACTGCCGACGCACTTGCACAGTTCAAGTCTGAACTCGAGAACATTGCTTCTCAGTACAACATGGGCATTCTCAGCGATGAGGAATTCAACACGATGCTGAACGCTGCCATCGAAGCTGTGAAGAGCGTGGAGAACATCGAATTCACCCCGCGCACCGATGTCTATTACACCATCACCAACGATCGTGGTTCTGTGATTTACGATCCCGCACACGCTGAGGATATCGACGGCAACGAGCGTGAGTTCCTCTGGTTCACCAAGTCGCTCGACAAGGAAGACGTCAACCAACAGTGGGGCTTCTACGAGAAAGACGGCGAATACTACCTCTACAACGTCGGCAAGCAGCAGTTTGCAAGCGTGACGACCACTGCAGCTGAGGGCAAGACCATCTTCGGCGGCGGTTGCTGGGTATTTGCGAAGTCTCCTTCGGTTGTCGCTCTCAACGCTGGCGACGAGGGTGAAGAATGGGTGCCTGCACCTTCTGTCCGCATCCAGGGAACAGTCTCTGTGGAGGATGAGGAAACTGGCGACCCCTACGACGAGACCTACACGATGTCGATCAGCCCGAGTTATGTTGGTCCGGTGATCACCTACTACGGAATGAACGACGGTGGTGTGCCCATGAAGTTTGCGCTCGCTACCACGACGCAGGATTCTGAGGTGACGGCTGCCATCGAAGCACTCCTCAGCGGTGACGGCATTGAAAACATTGAACATGGAACATTGAACATGAACAATGGTGCCATCTATAACCTGCAGGGTCAGCGTGTGAACAAGGCCCAGAAGGGTGTGTTCATTCAGAACGGCAAGAAGGTTGTTCTTAAATGATAAATGAAAAATGATAAATGATAAAGTCGGGAATGCGAAAGCGTTCCCGATTTTTTTGTTCTCCTTACTCCACAACTCCCAATAAAAAATCGGAGCAAAACTGCTCCGATTTTTTATTTTACATATACCCTAACCATCGAAGTATATCGTTGAGATTCGCGACAACCATCAAGAGGATGAGGATGCCGAAACCGACGTATTCGGCGCGAATCATAAATTGTTCGGTAGGCTTGCGACCCGTAATCATTTCGTAAAGCAAGAAGAGCACGTGGCCGCCGTCGAGCGCGGGAATCGGCAGGATGTTCATGAACGCGAGGATGATGGAAAGGAAAGCCGTCATCAGCCAAAACATGTGCCAGTCCCAAACGGGCGGGAAAAGGCTGCCGATGGCACCAAAACCGCCGAGCGACTTCGCACCGTCGGACGAGAAGAGGTATTTCAGGTCGCCGACGTAGCCGCCGAGCACGTTCCAACCATATTTCACACCTGCGGGAATGCTCTCAAAGAAACCATAGCTGACCTTTGTGGGCTCGTAGTAGCTCAACAGGCTCGTCATGCCGACGCCGAGTTGGAGTTCGGGCGTGAGGACGATGGTGGCGGTGTCGGGGGAGTTGAGAGTTGACAGTTGAGAGTTGACAGTTGAGAGTTGGGTGGTGGGTGATGGGTGTTGGAAGACGACGGTGGCGGTTCGGAGGCGGAGCGAGTCGGCCTCGGTGGTGGCAGCAGTCATTTGGTCGGCAAGGCGCCCCGTCTGTTCGGTAAATTCGTTCCACGAATCGACCGCCACGCCATTGATAGCCAAAATCTTATCACCTTTTCTGATACCAGCCTTCGCTGCCGGCGAATCGGCCAAAACCGTGTCGATTTCGGCAGGGATGAACGGACGGCAGAAGTTCGGCGTCGATTTCAGCATACTGAGCAGGTTGATGTCGCCCGGCAGGTTGAGCGTCATGGCTTGTCCGTCGCGGATGATTCGTACCTCGTGCGCCTCGCTGATGTCGCGGAACAGGTCGGCGGAAAAGTCCTTGAAATCGCCTTTTTCGGAGCCAATCAGGATGTCGCCGTCGCGGAAACCGTGGCTTTTCGCCTCTTGATTGAACTTCATACCCATCGTCATGTCTTTCACGGCGATGTATTCGTCGCCCCACGTGTAGAGCACCATCGAATAGATGAACAGGGCAAGCAGGAAATTGACCAGCACGCCGCCAATCATGATGAGCAGTCGCTGCCACGCGGGTTTCGTGCGAAATTCCCACGGCTGTTCGGGCTGTTTCATCTGCTCGACATCGAACGACTCGTCGATCATGCCCGAGATTTTGCAATAACCGCCGAGCGGTAGCCAGCCGATGCCGTAGGTGGTGTCGCTGTTTTTGGGTTTGTACTTGAAAAGCGAGCCCTTCCACTTCCAGATGCTGGGGTCGAAAAAGAGGTAGAACTTCTCGACGCGCACGCCGAAGAGCTTTGAAAAGAAGAAATGTCCGCCCTCGTGGAGCAACACGAGGAGCGAAATGGCCAGTACGAACTGGAGGAGTTTAATCAGAAATATTTCCATTGTTTTTGAAGTATTAAAGCCTCCCCCAGCCCCTCCGAAGGGAGGGGAGACATGATTTTACTTGAAGAAACTAATTATAAATAATAAATAAGACCCTACGACCAACGAGAATCGCAAACCTAACGCATTGGAAATCAGCATAAACGTAGATAGTTGCATATCGGTTTGACCTTGTTCCAATGCGGAAATATATTCACGCTTCTTCCCTATACGCTCACCCAATTCTTTCTGAGTGATTTTCTGTCGTTTACGCTCGTCACGGAGAAGTTCGGCATAATACCATGCCTCGGCCTTCGCCTCGAAATCTTTACGCGACGGTGAACCTACTGGACCGTATTTTTCTGCCAAACGGTCTTCAATCTTGGGCAATTTCGCCCATTTTTCATCACTAATTTTTATCATAAGCTATCCTCCCATTTTTTTAATAATCTTTGTGCTTTTTGTATTTCTGCATGGTATTGCTTCGATCCTTTTTCTACAAATGAATTGAGCATCACCATCCGTTTACATTCCATAAAATTTTCGGCATCAATGGCAAACAAAACCGTTCGGTACTGATTATTACCCAAAGATACACGCATCTCATAGAATTCTGTTTTTTCCAAACGTTTGACAAACTTCGTGCTGACCACATATTTTGTAAACATAATCTCAAATACATAGTCATACTTTTCCCTCACTTTTTGGGGAAGGCTTTGATAGTATTCATCAAACTCTTCTGTGTATGTTGCTTCTCTTATTCTTTCTTTCACGCCGCAAAAGTAATATATTTATTCCATTCTGCCAAATTTTCGGAAGAAAAATATTACATTTTATTTTTATTTAATCATTTTTTCCGCGATTCGTCGCGCTTCCGCATCAGTTTCGAGGTAGGTTTCGAGCGTCGGATTTGCGCTGAACGTACAGCGTTGCATCGTTTCGACGATGATGTCGGCCATTTGCGGGAACGAGCAACGGTCGCGTCGGAACGCTTCGTTCACCACTTCGTTGGCGGCATTGAGGATGCAGGGCATGTTTCCACCGCGCTGAATGGCCTCGTAAGCCAGTGCCAGACAGCGGAAATTCGACGTGTCGGGCTCGAAAAATTCGAGCGAACGGCTCTTAAAGAGGTCGAGGCGCTTTTCGTTGAGGTGGAGGCGCTCGGGGAACGAAAACGCATACTGGATGGGCAGTTTCATATCGGGTACGCCGAGTTGCGCCTTCACACTGCCGTCGATGAACTGCACCGCGCTGTGGACGATGCTCTGCGGATGGATGAGCACCTCGATTTGCTCGGCAGGAACGCCAAACAGCCACTTCGCTTCCATCACCTCAAAACCTTTGTTCATCAACGTGGCGGAGTCGATGGTGATTTTCGCGCCCATGTCCCACGTCGGGTGGCGGAGTGCGTCGGCAGCGATGACATTCGCGAGTTCATCGGCTGTCATCGTTCGGAACGGACCGCCCGAACACGTGAGCAGAATTTTCTCCACTTCGTTGTCGCCCTCGCCGACGAGACACTGGAAAATGGCCGAATGTTCGCTATCGACGGGCAGAATCGGCACGCGGTTTTCCTTTGCGAGTTGACAGATGAGTTCGCCTGCCACGACGAGCGTTTCCTTGTTGGCGAGGCAGATTTTTTTCCGTGCGCGAATGGCGTGGATGGTCGGTTCGAGACCCGAAAAGCCCACCATCGCCGTGAGCACCATGTCGATGGGTTCGGCCTCGACGATGTCGTTCAACGCCAGCCGTCCGGCATAAACCTTGATGTCGGGGCGGTCGCTGAGCAGCGATTTCAGTTCGTCGTAGCGGTCTTCGTTGGCCACGACCACCGCAGCCGGATTGAACTGTCGAGCCTGTTGTGCCAGCAGTTCCACGCGGTTGTTGGCCGTCAGCGCATAGACCTCGTAGCGGTCGGCGTGCTGGCTGATGACTTCGAGGGCCTGCGTGCCGATGGAGCCGGTCGAACCGAGAATACAAATCTGTTTCATATTTTTAATTCTTGTTGTCGAAATGAACTGCAAATTTCCGCTTTTTTCCGCAAATAGCCAAAAAAGTGCATCATTTTTAATTTTTTTCAAGTTTTCATCGAAATTTTACTTAAAAAAAAGAAGAAATTTTGCTTTTTTCTTATTTTTTTGTAATTTTGCAGGTTAAAATACCAACTATTTGTTTAGGATAACTGAATTTGATTTTTTTGAAACAATGAAGATGAACGATATTTTTCCCAAACGATTGACATTTGGAATTTGCACGTTGGCGGCATTGATGGTGGCTTCGCCGGCGGAGGCTTCGCTTTTCAAGAAAAAGAAAAAAGTGGAGAAGACGGAAACGGTCTCGCCGTACAAGAAACTGACGGGACGCGACTCGGTGGCGTGGAACGGCGTGATGAATGTCATCAGCAAGGACGACACGTTCTATTTCGAGATTCCGACGCGGCTGCTCGGACGTAGTTTTCTCGTCACAAACCGATTGCTGAAAGTGCCGCAAGAACTCAACGAGTCGGGCGTGAACAAAGGCATCAACTACGAAAACCAGGTGGTGAGTTTCCATTGGAACAAAAAACGCAAGATTGTGGAGATTCGCCAACAGCGCAACACGCCCGAGGTCAACGAATGGGAGCGGTTGGCATCGTCGGTCAGCGACAATTACGTGAACCCGATTCTGTGCAGTTTGGAGGTCGAGGCCGCGCCGAAAGATTCGTCGTCGGTCGTCGTGAAGGTAAACGACCTTTTCAACGGGAAAAACAGCTGTCTGAACGACGTTTTCAACGCCATCAACATCGGCACATCGCCCAAATCGGACTTGTCGCACGTCATCGGCATCAAGGCGTTTCAAAACAACGTGACCGCACGCGCCGAACTGACGACGACCGTCACCGAAGGGCACGACAAAGTGAATGTCACCGTGGAAGTGAGCACCTCGCTCACGCTGTTGCCCGAAACGGCGATGGCAGGCCGCGAGGAGAACCAGCGAATTGGCTATTTCACGACTTCGCGACTGCAATACACCGACACCCAACAGCGTGTGAAAACAAAGCGCTACGTGACGCGCTGGCGCGTCGAACCGAAGGACACGGCGGCCTATCTGCGCGGTGAACTCACGGAACCGCAGAAGCCGATTCTCATCTATATCGACAAAGCCGTGCCGACGCACCTCAGACCCTATATTAAAAAAGGTATTCTCGACTGGAACGTGGCATTTGAACGGGCTGGATTCAAGGATGTGATACGTGTGGAAGACCTGCCCGACAGCCTCGAGCGCGAGGGCGACGACATTGCCACTTCGGTTTTGACATACGCTGCATCGGAAAAATCGAACGCGATGGGACCATCGACCTTCGACCCTCGCACGGGTGAGATTTTCGAGGCCGACATCATCTGGTGGCACAACGTGCAGGCACTCATCAGCGACTGGGTGACGGTGCAAACAGGGCCTGTGAACCCTGCTGCGCGACGGCTCGACCTACCCGAAGAACTCATCGGCGACGCTGCCCGATTCGTGGCCTGCCACGAGATGGGTCACTCGCTCGGATTGCGCCATAACTTCATCGCTTCGGCGGCCTACCCCACCGATTCGCTGCGCTCTCGCACGTTTACCGACAAGATGGGAGGCACTGCGCCCTCGATTATGGACTATGCGCGTTTCAACTACGTGGCACAGCCTGGCGACAACGTGAAAAACCTCTCGCCAAACATCGGACCTTACGATTTGTTGGCCATCGAATGGGGCTATCGTTGGTTCCCTGACGAAAATCAGGCGAAAACCGCGCTTTACAAACTGCTTCAAGCACATCAGGGACCGCTTTATCGCTACAGCGAAGGCCAACCGCCGCGCACCGCCATCGACCCGCGCACGCTGAGCGAGGACATTGGCGACGACGCGATGAAATCGGCCACCTACGGCATTGCGAACCTCAAGCGAATCGTGCCCAACATCGTCGATTGGACGCGCAACGGCGATCCCGGCCAGACCTACGACGAGGCCGCCCAACTCTATGCGTCGGTCATCTACCAGTGGGAGCTCTACCACTATCACGTGATGGCGAACATCGGTGGAATGTACATCGAAAACACGACCATCGGCGACGGTCAGAAGACGTTTACGTTTGTCGAGAAAGAAAAACAGCGTCGCGCAACGCAGTTCCTGCTCGACGAGGTGCTGACCTATCCGCGTTGGCTCTTCGACGTGCCGCTGGCGAGCTACACCTACATCCATCGGAAAACGCCCAACGGCATCCACGAAATGAGTCCGACGATGATGCTGAAAACCCAGCAAAACTACGTGATTTGGGATATGCTCACCAACGACCGACTGGTGCGGATGCTCGACAACGAATGGCAAAACGGCAAACAGGCGTTCACCGTGATTGACTACATCGATATGCTTCACAAACACATTTTCGCGACAACGATTGCCCGAAAATCGCCCAACGTGATGCAGCGAAGTCTTCAAAAGAGTTACGTCGATGCGCTGATGACGGCGGCTGCCGAGAGCGAGGGCGTGAAAATCAACGCGAGCGCGAAGGACAAGAGCCTGACGACGCGGGCACGGACGATTCAGCACTCGAACAACCAAATCAATCGTACGAGCGACGCGCTCAGCGTGAAGCGGGCGGAGTTGCTGCGCATCGTGAAACTGCTGAAAGCGAGTCGGTCGAGTGCCGACACGGCTGCCCGAATGCACTACGACGACCTTGTTTTGAGGATTCAGACGGCGCTGGGGTTAATTAAGAATTAAGAATTAGTAATTAAGAATTAAGAATTAAATATGAGGCTAAGATTTTTATTATTGATACAATTATTCGTGCTGACGCTTTCAGCGCAGAACCGCGTGGTGACGGGCGTTGTGACCGATGCCGATGCTGCCGACGAACCGCTGATGGCCGCCACCGTCGCCGTGTTGGACAGCAACGGCAACACGCTCGACGGAACGACCACGAATCTCGACGGACAATTCACGCTGAACGTGCCGCCGCACGCCACGCAACTCAAAGTCAGTTACATTTCCTACGAAACGCAGACCGTGACGCTGCGCGAGGGTGTGAACCACTACACCGTCGCACTGCGCTCCGACGCGAAGAAAGTGGGCGAGGTGGTTGTGACGGGCTATCAGAAAATCGACCGCCGCAAACTCACCGCCGCCACGACGACCATCAACATCGACGAGGAGAGCGTCGGAGCCGTAAAAAACATCGACCAAGCCCTCGCCGGACAGATTGCCGGACTCGCCGCCGTGAACACGTCGGGTGCGCCTGGAGCGCCACTGAAACTGCGTATTCGCGGAACGGCCTCGATTAACGGAACGCAGGAACCGTTGTGGGTGCTCGATGGTATTCCCCTCGACGGCACCGACATTCCCGCGATGGAAGATTTGAAGGACATCGACAACATCTACCAGACCTCGATTGCAGGTCTGAACCCTGCCGACATCGAGACGATTACCGTGTTGAAAGATGCCGCTGCAACGGCGATTTACGGTGCTCGGGCGGCGAATGGCGTCATTGTCATCACAACGAAAAACGGTAAGGTAGGAAAAACTCACGTCAATTTCAATGCGAAAATGTCGTTCAGTCCGAAAACCGACATTTCGCGCCTGAATCTGCTCAATTCGGCACAGAAAATCGACCTCGAACTGGCACTTCTCGCCTCGGACTACACCTATCGCCAGCACAAGGGCGGCGTGGCCGAGATTTTGTCGTCGTTTGGAGAAACAAGTGCCTATCAACAAGGCGGTTGGAACGCTTTGTCGAGCGAAACGCAGGCCGCCATCAACCACCTTCGCGGCATCAACACCGATTGGAACGACATTCTTTTCCGCAGCGTTTTCAATCAGGAATACAACGTCAGCGTGTCGGGCGGCAGCGACCGTGCCGATTATTATACTTCGGTCGGTTACTACGACGAGCAAGGCAACGTGACGGGCGTGAAAAACAACCGTTTCAATCTCGCTGTAAAAACCAATTTCAAAATCAACCAACGGCTCATTGTTGGCGTGTCGGTCTTTGCGAACCAGCGTCAGCAGCGCAGCTATCTCACTGATTACAATGGCTTTACGAATCCTGTTTATTATTCGCGACTCGCCAATCCGTATATGACGGCCTACGACGCGCAAGGTCGCTACGTTTATGACACCAACGTGCAGGGAAAGGAAGATTCGTCGCTCGATTTCAACATTTTCGAAGAGCGTGCCAACGGACACAACAAGCGCAAAGACCAGCAGTTGATGACGATTTTCGATGCCGAACTGAAACTGATGCCAGGACTGAAACTGACCTCGCAGTTTGGCCTGCAATTCGACAATTACGACATCTCGAAATACGCGGGCGAGAACACGTTTGCGATGCGCAAGGATAAACTTTTCGCCACCTATATGATTGACGGTGAAAAACGCTCGATTCTGCCCGACGGCGGTTCGCACAAAGTGACCGAATACCACAATTACCAATGGACGTGGAAGGCGATGGCTGAATACGCGAAAGACTGGAACAAAATCAATGAAATTGAGGTGATGCTCGGCACGGAAGTGCGCCACGCCGAGGCTCGGTCGGTCTATTCCGCCGCCTACGGTTACGATGACCGCACGCTCACTTCGCAGCCCATCATTTTCCCCAACGAGTCGATTGCCGAGCAATATCCGCTGCATCAGGAAACCCACGCTGAAAACGCTTTCGTTTCGTGGTTTGCGACGGCTTCCTACACGCTTCGCCACCGCTACACCCTCGGCGGCAGCATCCGTTTCGACGGCAGCGATGTCTTTGGCGTCGCCAAGAAATATCGCTACCTGCCACTCTACTCAGTCAGCGGACTCTGGCGCATCAGTCAGGAACCGTTTATGAAGAAGGCGAAGGCCGTCAGCAACCTCGCCGTGCGCGCCTCATACGGACTTCAGGGCAACATCGACAAGAACACGTCGCCCTACTTGATTGGCACTTTCGACCGCGTCGTCATCCTGCCGGGCAACACCGAAACCGTGATTTCCGCCGAGACCGCGCCCAACTCGAAACTGCGCTGGGAAAAGACCGAAAACGTGAACGCAGGTGTTGATATGGCGTTCTTCAACAACGCCGTGACGCTCAGTTTCGACTACTATTTCCGCCATTCCACCGACCTCATCGGAATGAAGATGCTGCCGTTGGAAACGGGGTTCTCATCGACCACCATCAACTGGGCGACGATGGACAACCACGGCTTTGAAATTGCCATCGGAACGCGTAATTTCGACACGAAAGACTTCAAATGGACAACCAATCTGAACCTCGGATTCAACAAAAACAAGATTCTGCGCGAGACAGTCGCTGAAAATGCCACCTATCCGGGTCGCGAAGGCTATCCCGTCGGGGCAATTTTCGCCTACAAGACCGGCGGACTCGACAGCGAGGGTTATCCGCTCTTCGTCGGAAAAGACGGTCGGAAAATGAGCGCCACCGAATTCCTGAAACTCAACCATCACGGTGGCAGCGGCCTCACCGCCGAGGAACAGCGAAACCTCTACACTTATATGGGAACGACCGACCCGAAGGTTTCTGGCGGTTTCATCAACCATTTTGAATACAAAAATTGGTCGCTCGGCATCAACTGGCTCTTTAACCTTGGAATGAAGGTTCGCGTGCAGCCGTCGTACTCGCCTGCGACCTACGACCGCGGCCTCAACACCAATGCCGACATCCTCAACCGATGGACGGCGGAAAATCCGACAGGACAGTTCCCGCGCCTGATGGTGAGCAGCGAACGGCCCGCCGAGTATATCCGCTATTCGGAATACAACCTCTACAGTATGCTCGACACGTGGGTGCGCAACAGCAACTACTTCCGTTGCCAAAGTATCCGACTCGGCTATAAGTTCCCCACGACGCTCATCCAGCGCATCGGAATGACCAGTGCGTCGCTTTCCGTCGAGGCTCGCAACCTCTTCGTCATCGCGTCGAACTACAACAACTTCCTCGACCCCGAAACGATGGGAAATCCCTACGCACAGCCGATTCCCAAGAGTTTTATTGTCGGATTGAATATTGGGTTTTAGAACGAAAAGGTGAAAAGGTAAAAAGGTAAAAAAAGATGATTATGAAGAAAAAAATATTAACGGCTATTGGTTTTTGTTTATTGGCGATTGTCGCCACATCGTGCGACGATTTCCTCGACATCACACCGACGGGAAAAGTCATTGCCAAGACTGCCGACGAATATCGCGCACTGCTCACCTACGAGTATAAAACGATGCCCGAAGACCGAGGAATTGCCACGCTTCGAGCCGATGAAATGACGCTCGACAGGGCTTCGACCACCCCCGAGGACTACAATTCCTTCTTCGACATTTGGACGTGGAACGACCTCGCACCGCAAGCCACGACGACCTCGTTTGGCTGGCGTCGCTACTACCACGCCATCTACATCGCGAACTACATCATTGAGCATCAGAACGAAATCGCCGACGGCACCGCCGACGAAATCAGCCAACTCGTTGGCGAGGCATACGCCCTTCGCGCCTATATGCATTTCCTGCTCGTGAACCTCTACGCTGCACCCTACACGGCCTGTGAACCGACTTCGACACGCGGCATTCCTGTGCAGACGGCTCCCGATGTCGAGACGATTCCGAATTGCAGCAGCGTGGAAACGGTCTATCAGCAGGTGGTTTCCGACCTCGACGAAGCCGACAAATGGCTCAAAATCGAAAAATGGGACAACGGTTTCAACTATCGTTTCACGACCGTCGCTGCACGGGCTCTTCGCGCACGTGTCGCCCTCTACAAAGGCGATTGGCAGGCGGCTCGCACAGCGGCAGAGAGCGTCATTGCGCAGCGTCCCGACCTCGAAGACCTCACGCAAAAGTCGTCGCTCTTGCCCGACAACTACAAATCAGTGGAAAACATTCTCGCCCTCGAACAAGTGATGACGGCGGTTTACAAGAACGTCGGACGACCGTCTAACGACCTTATCGCGACCTACAAGTCGGGCGACCAGCGCAAAAGCAAGTATTTCAAGCAGGTGACGGCCAGCGTCAGCACCTTGCAGAAAGGCGGAGGCGGCGATTCGCGCTGTTCGTTCCGCACGGCAGAGATGTATCTGATTGCTGCCGAGGCTGCCGCCCAACTCGGTGACACGAAAGCCGCCGCCGAACATCTGACGACGCTGATGCAGAAACGCTATTCGGCCTCGACGGTCGCCAACTACACCGAACCGCTCACGACAATGACCGCCGCCGAACTGCTCGCAGAAATTGCCCACGAGCGACGCTGTGAACTGGCTTTCGAGGGACATCGGTGGTTCGATTTGCGTCGCACAAGCCGCCCGCAACTCACCAAGACCTACGACGGTCAGACCTTCACGCTCGACGCCGACGATTCGCGCTACACGCTGCGCTTCCCCGTCGAGGCTGTCGAAGCAAATCCGAATTTGGAAAACTGGCCCATAGCCAATTGAAAAATTGAAGATAAATAGTACATTTGTAAATTATAAATTGTTTTATTAACTTTTAAAAGAAAGGATTCAACATGAAGAAAATGTTACTTTTCGTGGTTGCAATGTTCACTGCTGCCACATCGTTTGCCCAAAGCTACGAAATCGAAGATCCGACTTGGACAAAAACCATCAACGATGTCGTTGACGACGTTTCTGACGTGTATGTCAATGCGCCCCTCGTCATCACCAACCAGGGCGATGTCGTCAAAACCGGCACCTTCACGCAGGCTTTCGAGTTTGCAGGCAAGGAACTTGAACCCATCGCCAAAAGTGCCTACATCGTGAAGTACGACAAGAAAGGCAACGAGGTTTGGGGCAACGCACTGCAAGGTGCTGCCACCGTCACCGCCATCACTGCTGACGAGGCTGGAAACGTGTTTGTCGCAGGTGTGTTCGCCGACAAGGTCATCATCACCTCGACCGACGGACAGACCGCTGAAATCAACGGTATGGAAGAGGAAACCGAACAGGTTTCGGGCTTCATCGCCTCTTTTGACAAAGACGGAAAACTGCTGGCCTATCGCCAGTTTGTGCCGGCTGTAGATGAAAGTATTTTTTATATGGATGGTGCAGACCCACGTTTCCGAATCAACAAGATTGTTGCAAAAAACGAAAAAGTCTATCTGACCGTAAACTACAAATGCCTCAACAAGATTGACGATGTCGAACTTAACGGCAAAGTTCTTGATGCTTGGGGGTTAGGCTTTATGCTCATTGACCTTGATGGTTACGCAGCCATTCGACTTGACAAAGATTTTACCAATGCCGAAATTCTTGCTAACGTGCAAACCTCTGACGATGTGCTGTTTGGAGAATATCAAATGGCACCACAGGCTATGAAACTTGCTGTTGATGGCGACAATGTCTATGTCGTTTGGACTGGTTGGGGCGATTTAACGATGACAACAGTGAACGAATCGCAAGATTATTCCTTTGAAGTAAGTGAAAGTAATAAGGAACACCCATTCATTGTAGTTAATGCCACCACTGAACAGGCTGAAGTGTTCCACGCACCTACAACTGACAGGGATGCCCAATTATTCACAATTGTCGATTTGCAGGTCATTGATGGCAAACTCTACATCGCTGGTACTTTCATCGGCTCGTTGGCCTTCGACAATGCAGTCACTTCGACGGGTGCCTGCGACGCATTCCTTGCAGCCCTCAACACTTCCGACCTCTCGGTTGTCTGGGCTCAGAATTCCGGCATCAACGAGGGTGACGAAAACAAGTTCTATGAGACTATTCTGGGACTGGAAATGAGCGATATTGGCGTTGTAAGTTCCATCGTCAATACGATTGACATGGGTACGAATACAATCGGCAGGTCGAACCTCTTCGCTTTCGAACCCGAAGGAAGACAGGTTCTCGTCTTGACGGCTCCCAGCAACTATACGGCTCTCTCGACGGGCGTTGCAGGTGCTGTTTTCAATAGCAATGTTGGCACATCTACCACGCTCTGTTACTTCGCCGACGATGATTTCGTGCAGGGCATCGAAAACATTGAAAATGGAACATTGAACATTGAAAATGGTGCTATTTTCAACCTGCAGGGTCAGCGTGTCGGAAAGGCTCAGAAGGGTGTGTTCATTCAGAATGGAAAGAAGGTTGTTGTGAAATAATCGAGAAACGAGGAGCGAGGAGCGAATTCCCCTCCCAACCTTCTCCTCGTAGGGGAGGAGTCATAAAAAAAATGCCAGATTGCTCAAAGCGGTCTGGCATTTTTTATTGAAAGAGAAACTTCTCAATTCAAAGTCCCCTCCCTTTTTGGGGAGGGGTTAGGGGTGGGGCTTTAAAAATCCTCTTGGAACAGCGGATCCTCGGGCATCACCATGATGGGTTTCTTGTTGAACTGCTCGAGCGTCTTGGCCGGCACATACTGCTTATCGACCACCAGACGGAACATATATTCGTTGAACCAGCGGTTGGTCATGATGTCGCAGCCGCCGATACCGCGACCTGCGCCCCACGAGTTCTCAACCTTCCACTTCAAAGGCTTTCCGTTTTTGTCCAAATCGACGGCGACAAGCGTCATGGCGTGGGTCGAACCGCTGTCGAAAGTGGCGATGCGCTGTGCCTTGTCCATCTTGAAAGTCGTGCCGAAGAGCGAGCCGTAGTCGTAGTTTTCGGTGTCCATATAGCCACGTTTGCGGTCGAACTGCTTGCCCACGTCGTAGCTCGAATAGAGTTTGCGACCGTCCTTCAGCGAGGCGATGGCGAGGTTGGCAATGTCTTCCATCGGCAGGTTCAGATACTTCCAGTTCGTGCCGTCGTAGGTGTGGCGGTCGTATTCCACTTCGTAGGTCTCGTAGTACGGACGGCGCGGGTCGTTCATCACCATGATAAAGGTGCCGTTGAGCGGACCGCCGACCGTCTCTTCGTAGAACTGCTTCGGCGTGTATTTTTTCGGTTCACCCACCTGCTTGCCGTTTTTATTGACGTGGGCATAGGTGAATTCCTTCACGGGTTCGCCGAGCGTCATCGACAGCATCCGATAGATGTCGCAAAGCATCTCTTCCTTGCGGTTTTGCACGGCTTTGGCGGTGGTTTTCGAGTTCACCATGTCGCGCAGTTCAAGACCGTATTCGCGCAGTTTCGACGAGATGATGCGGGCCATACGGCTCGTGTTGTCGGCCGAGTAGGTTTCGGGCTGCACACCCTTCGGCACGAGGCCGTATTTGTAGGCGAGGTCAGACACACCGCAGAACGTTCCACCGTCGTTGATGGGATGGTGGAAGAAGAACTGCACGCGCTGGTCGTCGAGCGGTTTGGCGGCGTGGTCAATCACGCCTTGCAGCATCAGATTGGCCTTTTCCAGTTGGTCGTAGAAGAACAGATAGTCGTGCGAGAACTCCACGGCGAGCGTGTCCTGATGTTTCTTGGCGAAATTGGCACGCAGCACGTTGAAACCCGTGAACATCCAGCAGCGGCCCGACGATTTCTGGTCGTGAATCGACTGTTTCGGCGTTTCCACGCTGAAATACGTGTCAATCGGCTTCTGGTTTTGGAAATTCATCGCCAATGCGTCGATGCTGTTCTGCGCCATCGCATTGAACAATGCCTTGTTGGTCGGCTGTTGCGCCTTTTCCATTTTTTGCAACATCTGCGGCGAAATGCCACCGCCTTTTGTCTGATTTTGTGCGTAGGTCATGCCCGTCAGTGCGAGGCAGAGGCCCACGAGGAACATTTTTTGTTTCATGGATTTGTTGAATTTTTAGTTTGTAATAGATTTCTTGTCGGCAAAATTACGAAAAAATGAAAGAAAATCCAAGAAATTTTCAAATTTTCTTGACAACGATGTCATTTTATTTCGTTTCGTCGGGCTTTTCGTCCCATTCTTTCAAGATTTTCTTGGCTCGTTCAAGGTGTTTTCGGTCGCGACGGCCTCGGCGGTCGAGTAGATTGGCGAAATCGAAATAGATAGTGATATTTCCACGAGGTGCCTCGGCTGCTCCTTGCATAGCCCCTTCTTTTGCCCACCCCGATATAAGCCCTTTCACACGCGGGTCGAGTTCGCTGATGGTCACCTCGGGAAGCGTATGCTCTTTTGGCAGCAGAAACATCGTGTCGCCCACTTCGGTCATAGTGAGTCGCTCGTGTTCGTAGCGCAAGTGGCTGAAGGCGATGCTGTCGAAGACGATGGGCACGTCGATGCGACCGAGATAGTCGGTCTGCACCACTTTCTGGCTGTCGATTTTCACCGAAACATCGCGAATGGGCACATTCGTGTCCATATCGACGACGACAACGCGCCGCTGAGCCAACATCTCGATGGAAACGATGCTGCAAAGCAGCAAAACAATCACTTTTTTCATCGTTTATCGTCTTTTACGCCGCAAAGTTAGTGGAAATAAAAATAAATTTGTACCTTTGCGGCGAATATTCATCTTTTTTATGAAATGTTGAATAAAAATAATGGCTTGCTGAGCCAGATTACATACCCCGAAGACCTGCGCCAACTGAAGGAAGAACAATTGCCGGAGGTTTGCCGTGAACTGCGCGAGAACATCGTGCAAGAATTGTCGGTGAACCCGGGCCACTTGGCTTCGTCGCTCGGTGCGGTGGAACTGACGGTGGCCTTGCACTACGTTTTCAACACGCCCGACGACCGATTGGTGTGGGACGTGGGTCATCAGGCTTACGGCCACAAAATCTTGACTGGACGGCGCGAACAATTCTCGACGAACCGCAAACTGGGCGGTATCCGACCGTTTCCTTCGCCCGAGGAGAGCGAATACGACACTTTTACGTGTGGTCACGCTTCGAACTCGATTTCGGCGGCGCTGGGAATGGCGGTGGCAAACTCGTTGAGCGAGGAGCGTGTAGCGAAAAAAGTTGTCGCGATTATCGGCGACGGCGCGATGAGCGGCGGACTGGCGTTCGAGGGTCTGAACAATGTTTCTTCGACCGACAACGACCTGCTCATCATCCTCAACGACAACGATATGTCGATTGACAAGGCGGTGGGCGGTATGGAAAAGTACTTGCTACAACTCGATACGAACGCGACCTACAACAAACTGCGCTACAAGGCTTCGCAATGGCTCAAGGCGCGTGGAATGATGAGCGACGAGCGACGCAAGGGGCTGATTCGTCTCAACAATGCGCTGAAGGCAGCACTGGCACGTCAGCAGAACATTTTCGAGGGTATGAACATTCGCTATTTCGGGCCTTTCGACGGTCACGACATCGTTGAACTGGTGCGTATTCTTCGACAATTGAAGGATATGCGCGGTCCGAAACTGCTTCACCTGCACACGACGAAGGGAAAAGGCTACAAACCTGCCGAGCAGGAGGCCACGATTTGGCATGCGCCCGGCAAATTCGACGCGGAAACGGGCGAGCGAATCGTCAGCGACGACGCGAACCACCCGCCGAAATTCCAAGACGTTTTTGGTGAGACACTGCTCGAACTTGCCGAGCAAAACGAGCGCATCGTCGGCGTTACACCAGCGATGCCGACGGGCTGTTCGATGAATATCATGATGGAAAAACTGCCCCAGCGCAGTTTCGATGTGGGCATTGCCGAAGGTCACGCCGTCACGTTCTCGGCAGGTATGGCGAAAGAGGGTCTGCTACCCTTCTGCAACATCTATTCGGCCTTCGCACAACGCGCCTACGACAACATCATCCACGACACGGCGATTCAGAATCTGCCCGTCGTGTTCTGCCTCGACCGTGCCGGACTCGTCGGCGAAGACGGACCGACCCACCACGGTGCCTTCGATATGGCCTATCTGCGCCCGATTCCCAACCTCACGATTTGTTCGCCGATGGACGAGCACGAACTGCGCCGCCTGATGTTTACCGCGCAGTTGCCCGACAAGGGCAGTTTCGTGATTCGCTATCCGCGTGGCTGTGGCGTGCTGACCGACTGGCGCTGTCCGTTGGAGGCGGTGGAAGTGGGCACGGGTCGCAAACTTCACGACGGCGATGACGTGGCGGTGCTGACGATTGGACCGATTGGAAATGAGGTCGAGGAGATTCTTCGAGAAACGAGGAACGAGGAACGAGGAGCAAACCTTTCCGTCGCCCACTACGATATGCGCTTCCTCAAACCGCTCGACGAGTCGATTCTTCACGAAGTCGGACGGAAATTCCGTCGCATTGTCACCATCGAAGACGGCGTGCGCAACGGCGGTTTTGGCTCGGCAGTGCTCGAATGGATGAGCGACCACGGTTATTCGCCGCAAATCACGCGACTCGGCCTGCCCGACAACTTCGTGGAACACGGAACGATTCCCGAACTGCGGAAAATTGTCGGACTCGACCGCGAAACAATCTTAGAAAAGTTAAAGGGTTAAAAAGTTAAAAGGTTAAAATATGAAAATCGTAATTGTCGGCGCATACGCCATCGGAACCCATTTGGCAAAGCTCCTGTCGCGCAACGACCACGACACGGTGCTCATCGACTCTGACGTAGAGCGACTGTCGAACATCAGCAACGACTACGACCTGATGACCGTGCTGGCGTCGCCCTCGCGTTCCAAGACTTTCAAGGAGGCAGGCGTGGGTCACGCAGACCTGTTCATCGCCGTCACACCCGACGAAAACATGAATCTGACATCGTGTGTGCTGGCCAAGGCACTCGGAGCAAAGCGAACCGTTGCAAAAGTCGACAACAACGAGTATTTCGACCCGAAAATCAAGGAATATTTCGAGGGAATCGGCATCACTTCGCTCATCTACCCCGAAAAACTGGCTGCCGTCGATATTGCCAACGGCCTGAAAATGTCGTGGGTGCGCCAGCGATGGGACGTGCACGACGGTGCACTGACAATGCTCGGCATCAAACTGCGCGAAACGGCGGAAATCCTTGACCAACCGCTCAAAGACCTCTGCAAACCCGAGTCGCCCTACCACATCGTGGCCATCAAACGAGGCAAGGAAACCATCATTCCGCGAGGTGAAGACGTGCTGAAACTCAAGGACATCGCCTATTTCATGACCACGCGGCAATACATCCCTTACATTCGCACCATCGTAGGAAAAGAACGCTATGCCGACGTGAAAAATGTCATTATTATGGGTGGTGGAGCGACGGCTGTCCGCGCCACGGCACTGATGCCCGAATATATGAAAGTGAAAATCATCGAGACCGACGAGGCACGTTGCGAAAAACTCAACGAACTCATCGACACCGACCGCGTGATGGTGATTCACGGCGACGGTCGCGACCTGCAACTGCTCCACGAGGAAGGCATCAAGAACACGCAGGCTTTCGTGGCGCTCACGGGCAATGCCGAGACGAACATTTTGGCCTGTCTGACGGCGAAACGACTCGGTGTGCGCAAGACGGTGGCAATGGTCGAGAATTTCGACTATGTGTCGATGGCCGAGAGCCTCGACCTCGGTACGATTATCAACAAAAAGGCACTCGCCGCCAGCTATATCTACCAGATGATGCTCGACGCCGACGTCCACAACATCCACTTCCTGATGTCGGCCAACGCCGATGTCGCTGAATTTACAGCCGAACCCGGCTCGAAAGTAACGCGCAAAAAGGTGTATGAACTCGGACTGCCGAAGGGCACAACCATCGGTGGAATCGTGCGCAACGGCGAGGGAATGCTCGTCAGCGGTGGAACGCAAATCGAGGCAGGCGACTCGGTGGTGGTGTTCTGCCACGATATTGAAATGTCGCGATTGGAAAAATTCTTCAGATAAACATTGAAGATTGAACATTGAAGATTGAACATTGAAGATTGAACATTGAAGATTGAAGATTATGGTCAATTTCAAGATTATATACAAAGTCATCGGAACGCTGCTCTTCATCGAGGCGGCGATGATGCTGATTTGTACGGGATTGGCAGTCTATCTCGGCGAAGACGACTCGCTCGCCTTCATCGTCTCGGTCTTTCTGACGGTGCTCGGAGGCTTGATTTTCAAGTATTTAGGACGCGATTCCGACAACTCGCTGAGTCGTCGCGAAGCCTATCTGCTCGTGACGCTCACGTGGATTATCTTCAGTCTTTTCGGCTGTCTGCCCTTCCTCATCAGTGGCTACATTCCCGACTTCACCAATGCCTATTTCGAGACGATTTCGGGCTTCACGACGACAGGTTGCAGCATTCTTAACGATGTGGAGGCATTGCCCCACGGAATGTTGTTCTGGCGCACGATGACGCAATGGATTGGCGGATTGGGAATCGTCTTCTTCACCATCGCCATCATTCCCTCGCTCGTGGGCGGTAACGTCAAGGTGTTCTCCGCCGAAGCCACCGGTCCGATTCGTGCGAAAATGCACCCGCGACTCGGCACCACTGCCAAGTGGATTTGGAGCATCTACGCACTGCTCACCGTCGCCTGCGCCGCCTGCTACTACCTCGCTGGAATGGGACTTTTCGACTGTCTGAACTACGCGATGACCACCACGGCGACGGGCGGTTTCTCGACCCACAACGCCAGCACGGGCTATTTCCACAATCCTTACATCGACTACACGGCCATCACGTTTATGTTCCTTTCTGGCACGAGTTTCACACTACTCTATGCCACGATTTTCAAGGGTCGATTCCGCCAATTCTACCACAATTCCGAGTTCCGACTCTACCTGTTGCTCGTCGCCATTGCCACGGCGCTCATCGTCACGATTCTCATCATCGACAACGACTATCCATTTTTCGACGCCCTGCGCGTGGGCCTGTTCCAAGTGACTTCGTTCATCACCACGACGGGCATTCTCAACGACGATCCGGCACGCTGGCACCACATCACGTGGGTCATTCTCAGCCTGTGTATGTTCTTCGGGGCGTGTTCGGGCTCGACCAGCGGCGGTTTCAAGTGCATTCGCATCGTGATGGTGTTCACGATTATGAAAAACGAGATTCGGCGCATTCTGCATCCGCGTGCCGTGTTGCCCGTCCGCGTCAATGACAACATCGTGCCCTACAGTTCGCAGGTGACGCTCTTGGCATTCCTCGCGGCTTATGTCGGACTGTGTATTTTCACCTATTTCTGTATGATTTCGACGGGTGTCGATCCGACCAACTCGATTACGATTGCGCTGAGTTGCGCAGGAAATGTCGGCCCGACGCTCGGACTGGAAATCGGTCCGACGATGTCGTGGGGCATTCTGCCGATGGGTGTAAAATGGTTGCTTTCGGGTCTGATGCTGATGGGTCGATTGGAAATTTTCACCGTCATCGTGCTCTTCACCCGCGCTTTCTGGAAAGAAAACTAATCGATTTTTATCTAAAAAGGAATAAAAAATGCTTCCAAAGCGTCGTTGCGAGACCATAATGGCGGCGCATCACGTCGAAGCGCTCGATGAGCGATTGGCGATGGTTTTTCGTCGTCAAACCGCCGTCGAGATAGTTCACCACGACCATTCCGACGTGTTTCAGCGGCAGGTTTTCCTTTTCAGCCTCCTTCATCACGCGAATACACCAATCGACATCGGCACTGAAGCGATAGTTCAGGTCGTAGAGGTTACGCTTGGCGAGGTCGGCACGCGCATAGAACGCCTGATGGCAGACCAACATTCCGTTGCTGAACGAGTGCCACGAAAGCCCTGTTTTCGGTGGTGCGAGGTGGCGATGGCGCAGAAAACGACCGTCGTCATCGACAATATTGGTGTCGCCATAGAGCACGCCCGGCAGCGTTTCGCCGTCGCCAACGGAAGCCGCGATGAGTTCGAGTGTGTCGGGCGCAGGCAGCACGTCGCCCGCGTTGAGAAAAACGAGATAATCGCCCTTCGCCAACCCGATTCCCTTGTTCATCGCGTCGTAAAGTCCGCTGTCGCGCTCGGAAACGACAACGATTTCGTGCTTTTTGTCGGCATCCTGATTCGCCGCCTGATAGTCGGCCACGAGTTGCATCGTCGCGTCGGTCGAAGCCCCGTCGATGATGAGGTGCTCCACGTTGTAGCAACTTTGCGCCGCCACGCTGTCGAGCGTCCGTTTCAGCACTTTTTCGGCGTTGTATGTGCAGGTGATAATCGAAAATTTTATCATTTTTGTAAGATTTTCTGGTAAAGTTCAATATACTGCGCGGCAACGGTATGGTCGGCATAGCGAAGGGCAATGTCGTCGCGAAGTTTTTGACGGTCGTGCGAGGTTGTGAGTGCCCATTCGATGCCGTCGGCAAGGCTTTCTGCCGATAGTCGTTTCGCCAAATAACCATTGTCCAGATGCTGGATAATGTCGGCTTGACCGCTACCGTCGAACGACACCGACGCACAACCGCACGCCTGCGCCTCAATCAGCGTCTGACCGAAGGTTTCGTAAAGCGACGAAGACACGACCGCATCTGCCGCAGCATAGATTTCCGAAAGTTGTTTTTCGTTGTCGATATAATGGAAATAGGTGTGCGAAATGGGCAGTTTTTCGAGCGTTTTCGGGTCGCGAATTCGACCGAACAGCAGTAGATGAAGGTCGTTTCGGGCAATTTTTCCGCGTTCAACCACGATTTTCAAGGCATCCACCAAGTAGTCGAAACCCTTGATGGGATCGTCGATGCGGGCAGCCCCGAAAACGAGGACTTTCGAGGCAGTAATATGCAGTTTTTCGCGGCATTGTTGTGGGTCGAGCAGTTCAAATTTCGACAAATCAATCGTGTTGGGAATCACCGTTATTTCCTGATTCTGAACGATGGAACTCGACAAGGTTTTAGCCTTGAGCCATTCGCTAACCGCCACCCATTGAATGTTTCTGCTGTTGAAAATTCGTTGTTTTTTCTTCCACACACGATTTGACAAGTCGTGGCGGCTCGGAAATCGCAAGAATGGGCAGTTTTGGCACTCATTTTCGTATTTTCTACATTCATGAGCATGGTGGCAAATCGCCGTCGCAGGCCACATATCGTGCATCGTCCAGACGACAGGTTTTCCTGTTTCGAGAATCTTGCGGATGCCTCGCAGCGAGAGCATTCCGTGGTTGATCCAATGGAGGTGGATGATGTCGGCCTCGCGAAATTCTCGTGTCGTGGTGATGTCGATGCCCGTGTTGGCGATGGACACGGCGAAGAGGTTCCGACGACTCAGCAGGTTGCACAGCCAGATGACAAATCGTTCGTAGCAAAATCGCAGGAAATTGCCGACCCTCGACCCCACGACAACGACCGAAGAATGGTTGCTTTTCTTCTCGCGCACCATCATCGTCGCCTCCACACCATTGTTGCGCAAGGCTTTCATCAGTCGGTTGGCCGCTACGGCAGCGCCGCCTGTGCTTTCAGAGGTATTGACAATTAAAATTTTCATCATAAAAAGCCCCCTCCAACTCCCCCAGAAGGGGGAGAGGCCATTATTTCGTCATAAATAGCAATCGGCAGCAAGCGACGCACGGTTTTTCCTTCGCGCAGTCGGCGGCGAATTTCTGTGCTGCTGACTCGATAGAGTTTGGTGTTTACGAGCGTCACCGAGGACGGAAGCGTCGTGGGGTCGATGTCGTAGCCCTCACGTGGATAGACGATGACGCGGTATTTTTTTAGGATGTCGTCGGCGCGATACCAACGGTCGAAAATCGACCAGTTGTCGGCTCCGATGATGAGTGAAAAATCGTGTTCGGGATAGTCTTTCGACAACGATTGCAGCGTGTCCCACGTATAGGACGGACGCGGCAGGTGAAATTCGTAGTCGCAGGCGACGAGTCCGTCCTCGTTTTCGAGTGCCTTTCGCGTGAGCGACAACCGCAAATCGTCGTCCCAGAGGTCTGAATTGCCTTGTTTCAGAGGATTTTGCGGCGACACCATCAGCCAAACCTCATCGAGGCGCTGCTTGCGGAGAATCTGCCGTGCAAGGGCGATGTGACCGCGATGGATGGGGTTGAACGAACCGCCGAAAATGCCGATTTTCATCTACTATTTCACTTTTCCCTTCCCACAAATTCGCTGACTATCTCCAACGCTTCTGCGAGTGCTGTTTCGAGTTTGTCATTGACGAGGATTCGGTCGAACTGCGATGCGAACGTCATCTCGTATTCGGCCTTTGCCAATCGCTCTTCGATGGCTTCGGGCGTGTCGGTTCCGCGACCCTCCAACCGACGGCGCAGTTCCTCGACCGACGGCGGCTGGATAAACACCGAGAGCGCCCGTTTTCCGTAATGTTTCTTGATGTTGATGCCACCCTTCACATCGACGTCGAAAACCACGTTCTGACCAGCCTTTCGCTGCCGTTCGACTTGTTCCTTGAGCGTGCCGTAGAATCGGTCTTGATACACCTCTTCATATTCCAAAAACTCGTCGTTGTCAATTTTCTGGCGAAACTCCTCGGGCGAAAGAAAAAAATACTCCACACCGTTCTGTTCCTCGCCACGCGGCGGACGGCTCGTACACGACACCGAAAATGCTAACTTCAGTTCGGGATGCTCGTTCATCAACCAATTCACGATGGTCGATTTTCCGCTGCCCGACGGTGCCGAAACGATGATTAACTTACCTTTTTTCATAATGCATTCAAAACTTGTTCCTTGATTTGCTCCAACTCATCCTTCATCATCACGACAATATTCTGCATCTCGGCGAGGTTGCTTTTCGAACCCGTCGTATTGATTTCACGACCCATTTCCTGCGCGATGAAACCGAGTTTTTTGCCCTGCGACGAGGGTTCGGCCATCGTCTCGCGGAAATATTGCAGGTGGTTCGTCAGACGCTGTTTTTCCTCGTTGATGTCGAGTTTTTCGATGTAGTAAATCAGTTCCTGTTCCAAACGATTCTTATCGTAATCGACACCGGGAATCGTGTTCAGACCCTCGACGATGCGCTGGCGGATTTTCTCGACGCGAAGTTGCTCGTAGGGCTCGATTTGCGCCAAAAGTTGCTCGATATTGTCGATTTTCTCGGCAAATTTCCGCTCCAGAGCCGCACCTTCCTGCCGACGGAACGCGATGAGCGCGTCGAGTGCCTGACCGACAGCCGCCGACACCACTTCCCACTCGTCGTCGCCGAGCACTTCAGCCTCGGTTCGCGTCGTCACGTCGGGCATTCGCATCAACGTCTGAAACCAGTCTTGCGGCTCGGGAATACCGAATTTCTCGGCCATCTGCTTCATTTGCCGAAAATAATTTTCCGCCAACGAAGCGTTGATTTGTGCCGCGTCTCCGCCAACTTTCTCCGTCCAAATCGCAAACTCCACTTTTCCGCGTTCCAGCGCCTTCGCCACCTGCTGCCGAAGTTCCATTTCCTTCTCGCGATAGAGCGGCACGATACGCGTTGTGAGGTCGAGTTGCTTCGAGTTGAGCGACTTCACCTCGACGTGGATTTTTTTCTCGTTAAAGGTCGCGACAGCCTTGCCGTAACCCGTCATTGATAGTATCATAATTGTAGATAATCGAAAATTTTTCTGCAAAAGTACGAATTTCCGACGAAAAATGAGTATTTTTGCACATTATTTCTAAAAAAACATCACAGATGGCGACAATTTTGCACATAGAAACGAGTACGGAAGTCTGTTCCGTGGCAGTGAGTCAGGACGGTTTGTGCGTCTTTGAACGCGAAGACCGCGAAGGGCCGAACCACGCCGTGAAATCGGGCGTTTTCATCGATGAAGCACTCTCGCACATCGACTCGCAACTGCTGACGCTCGACGCCGTGGCGGTGAGCGGCGGACCAGGCTCTTACACGGGACTGCGCATCGGCGTTTCGACGGCGAAGGGCGTTTGTTTCGGACGCGACGCACGGCTGATTTCAGTGCCGACGCTCGAAGTGCTTTGCGTGCCTGTCTTGCTGCAAGAAAAGGTCAAGGAAGACGACGCGCTGCTGTGTCCGATGCTCGACGCACGGCGAATGGAGGTCTATGCCGCGCTGTTCGACCGCTCGCTGCGCGAAGTCCGTCCGACGCAGGCCGACATTGTCGATGGCGACACCTATCGGGCGTTTCTCGACGAGCGGCCCGTCTATTTCTTCGGTAATGGCGCGGCGAAGTGTATGGAAGTCATCAACCATCCGAATGCGCGATTCATCGAGGGCGTCGTGCCGTTGGCGCGGTGGATGTTCCCGTTGGCCGAACGTCGCTTTTTCGACCAGAAATTCGAAGATGTGGCCTATTTCGAGCCGTTTTATCTGAAAGATTTTGTGGCGAAAATGAAGCCTCACCCCCTTACCCCCTCTCCAAAGGGCGAGGGGGAATAAAATTAGCAAAATAGAAAAATGGAATATTGAACTTGAAATATAACAATCTCCCCTCCCTCTGGAGGGGTCGGGGGAGGCTCTAAATTAAATGAAGAATATGAACATCGAAGGATTAGACTACAACACCCAACGCGAGAAACTGATTCTGCCCGAATACGGACGCGAAATCCAGTGTATGGTCGATTACGCGGTCGGTCTGCCCGAAAAAGACGAGCGAACACGCTGCGCCAAGGCCATCGTCGAGATTATGAAACGAATGGTGCCACGCGACCGAGGTAACGCTGACTACGAACAAAAAATGTGGGACCACCTCGCACTGATGAGCGACTTCAAACTCGACATCGACTGGCCGTTCGACATCAGCGACGCCCGTCGGATGAAGACGAAACCCGAACCGATGCCCTACCCGATGAAGGAAATTCCCGTGAGGCATTACGGAAGAATGGTTTTCGACATTTTCGAGCAACTCAAGACGATGGAAGAAGGTCCTGAGCGCGACGAAATCGTGCGCCGCACGGCCAACCAAATGAAGCGAAACCTCGCGCAGTGGAGCCACGGCTCAGCCGACAACGAAATCGTGGCGAACGACATCGCCCGATTCACCGACGGCAAGGTGCAACTGGATGCCGATTCCATCAAAGTCGATAAAACAGCCGTTGCCAAAAACTTCGAACCCCGCACGTTCAAACGGAAAAAACGGCAGTAAACGCTCCAATTCAAAATGTAATCATAATTATTAATTGGAGTTCCTTGAGAGCTCCGCTCGAAAAAATTGTTAATTGTAAATTGTAAATTAAAATCGTGGAGTCATTTATCATAGAAGGCGGTCACCTGTTGAAAGGAACCATCACACCGCAGGGAGCGAAGAACGAAGCCCTGCAAGTCATCAGTGCCACACTGCTGACCAGCGACGAGGTGCGCATCAAAAACGTGCCCGACATTCTCGACGTGAAAAACCTCATTCAACTGCTCAAGGATATGGGCGTGAGGGTCGTGGAGAACGGCATGAACGACTATACGTTTCAGGCCGACAACCTGAATCTCGACTATCTGCAAGACGACGGATTCATTCGGAAATGTGCCTCGTTGCGCGGCTCGGTGTTGCTCATCGGCCCGCTGCTCGCACGCTTCGGAAAGGCCGTCATTGCCGAGCCCGGAGGCGACAAAATCGGTCGTCGCCGACTCGACACCCATTTCCTCGGTTTTAAGTACCTCGGAGCGACCTTCAGCCACGACGAAGTGCGAAACGTCTTCAACATCGAGGCACCCAACACCCAACACCCAACACCTAACACCCAACACCTAAGCGGCACTCGGATGCTACTCGACGAAGCATCGGTCACGGGTACGGCCAACATCATTATGGCTGCCGTCTTGGCAAAGGGAACTACGACCATCTACAACGCCGCCTGCGAGCCTTATATCCAACAACTTTGCAAGATGCTCAACGCGATGGGCGCACGCATCAACGGCATCGCCTCAAACCTGCTCACCATCGAAGGTGTGACGACGCTCGGCGGCACCGAACACACAATTCTGCCCGATATGATTGAAGTCGGCTCGTTCATCGGCTTGGCGGCGATGGTCGGCAACGGCATCACCATCAAAAACGTGTCGCTCGAGAACCTCGGCATCATTCCCGACGCGTTCCAGCGCCTCGGCATCAAAATCAAGGTGAAAGGCGACGATATTTTCATTCCACGACAGCCGCACTACGCCGTGGAATCGTTCATCGACGGCACCATTATGACCCTTGCCGACGCGCCTTGGCCCGGCCTGACGCCCGACCTGCTCTCGGTGTTGCTCGTTGTCGCCACGCAGGCTCGCGGAACGGTACTCATCCATCAGAAAATGTTTGAAAGTCGCCTGTTTTTCGTCGATAAACTCATCGATATGGGCGCACAAATCATCCTCTGCGACCCCCACCGCGCCGTCATCGTCGGCCACGACCGGAAAATTCAACTTCGCGGTCGCCGAATGACTAGTCCCGACATCCGCGCCGGCATCGCCCTGCTCATCGCCGCACTCTCGGCCAATGGCACGAGCCGCATCGCCAACATCGCACAAATCGACCGCGGCTACGAGAACATCGAAGCCCGACTCAACGCGCTCGGCGCAAAAATCACGCGAGTCAATGATTAGAAAAGAAGACGTCTATCGCATTGGTCGCATCGGCAAGCCTCACGGCGTAAAAGGCGAGATGAACTTTATGTTCACCGACGACGTCTTCGACCGCACCGACAGCGACTACCTCATCATCGAAGTCGATGGGCTTCTCGTGCCGTTTTTCATCGAGGAATACCGCTTCCGCAGCGACGAAACCGCCCTGCTCAAACTTTGCGACATCGACACGCAGGAACAAGCCCGCCAGTTCACCAACTGCGAGGTGTTTTTCGAGCGCAGCAAGGCCGACACACCCGCTGACGAACTCACTTGGGCGCAAATCGTCGGTTTTCAGATTGTCGATGAAAACAACGGGAAAATCATCGGGAAAATCGTCGCCGTCGATGACTCGACCGAAAATATTTTATTTGAAATCGAACCCACGAAAGGCGACAGAATACTTATCCCTGCCCACGACAGTCTCATCCGCAACATCGACACCCCGTCGCAAACCATCACAATGACGATTCCCGACGGACTACTTGCGCTGTAGGAATCAAGTTTTTTATCTACGCTTCGCCTATTCGCCGCAAATTTGCGGCGAATAAGTCGATTTTTCGCCGCATTTCTTTGTCAAGTCAAAAAATCTTCGTATATTTGCCGCAAAAAAATGGAATTATGTATATCTGGCAACGAGAAGACTGGCCATCGTTCAGATGGGAGAAAGACCGCGTAAACGCCCGTTTGTCTGCCGTCCGCTATGCGCAAGGAAAGTTGGCAGGCAGACTGAGCGCATTGGGATTTAACGTGAGCAGCCACGCTATGTTGGACGCGATGGCAGAAGATGTCATCGCCTCATCGGAAATAGAAGGCGTTGTCTTGAATCGGGAGGAAGTGCGGTCGTCGGTGGCGCGGCATTTAGGGCTTGAAACGGAAGGACTTCCCGCTGCAAGCCACTATGTCGAGGGCATCGTAGAGGTGATGATGGATGCCGTCAGAAACGCCCAAAAACCATTGACAACAGAGCGGCTCTTCGATTGGCATTCAGCACTATTCCCGACAGGTAGAAGTGGCGTTTGGAAAATCGTTGTTGCCAACTGGCGGCAATCGTCAGAGCCGATGCAGGTCGTTTCGGGACCGATGGGCAAAGAAACCGTCCACTTCCAAGCCCCCGATGCAGCAGACGTTCCCCAACTGATGGAAAAATTCCTCGCGTGGGTGAATGCAGAGCAGCAACTCGACCCCATCGTCAAGGCTGCCATCGCCCACCTGTGGTTTGTCACCATCCACCCATTTGAAGACGGAAACGGACGAATCACGCGCACGATAACTGACCTGCTGATGACTCGTGCCGACCAACTGCCACACCGTTTTTACAGCGTTTCTGCGGAGATTTTACAGCAGCGGAACAAATATTACGACGCACTTGAAACAACACAAAACGGCAATTTGGACATCACCGATTGGCTGTTGTGGTTTTTGGACACCGTGGGGCAAGCCGTCAAAAAATCCGACGCGAAAGTATCGGCCATCATCGAAAAAACGCGATTCTGGGATGCAAACAGCCACATCACGATGAACGAGCGCCAACGGAAACTCGTCAATCGCCTTTTAGATGGTTTTGAAGGCAAACTCACCTCTGGGAAATGGGCAAAAATCGCGAAATGCTCATCCGACACCGCCCTGCGCGACATTCAAGACTTAATCCAGAAAGGAATTTTGAAGAAAGCAGATGCAGGCGGTCGGAGCACAGGCTACGAACTGATATAGCAGCCTCCTATACCTTAATATATAGACAGTTACCCACAGGCATTGCCTTTGGGTATTTTTTATATGACCAATCATAATTACGAATAGTTAAAAAACATTTATCCTGATTTTTTCTTACACTTTTGTTTTTTATTTCAAAAAATTTTCTTAACTTTGCAAGCGTGATCTTATTTATATTGCTCATTACCCTGTCGAATTACTATCGACGCAAAGGAGCCGAGCAAAAACCGATCATCGTGAGGTGTGCGCCACGGCGCAGACTTCCCCGTAGATGATTGGAGGCTGTGGTAAGCCTGGCAGGATTATGGTGGCGGTCTGCGCCATTTTTGAAAAAAAGTTGGTTGCAGATGAGAGAAAGTAATTTATTGTTCAGACATTATAGAAAACAAATACAATATAATAATTATGAGTGACAATCCCATATTAGAAATTTCAAAGTTCTTCAAGAACATTGATTATGATAGACTCATAAACAATGCAGGACTTGGTTTGGAGTACATCAAGAAACAAGCCCAAAAGGGAAGTAAAGAAACAACACGTATGATGCTGGAACTATATTTTGTAATGATGAGCGAACAAACCAGTAAGTTCACTAAAATTATCATAGGTTCAGCTTTAGCATATCAACTTCTTCCTAATGATTTCATGTCAAAGGAGGATTATGGGGTACTGGGGTATCTTGATAATGCAACAGCGTTGTATTTAGCATATAAAAGAGTCAAAAAATCTGTTACACCAGAAATAAAGCAGAAAGTAGAAGATACTCTTGCAAATTGGGCTAAGTCTGCAGAAGAGTTCACCATTATGAAATCTGCAGAAGAAAGAGTTTAAAATTATTTTAATAATGATAAATAGTCATGCAAATAGACGACTTAATAAATATCTGTAAAGATATAGGAGGTCTTTCTTCGGAGTTGAATGCTCTGGATTACATGAAAAATCGAGAAAGCGACAACGACTGTGATATTGTCCTGCCTCTTGTTGGCGAATTTAACGCGGGTAAAACAACGCTTATAAATTCGTTGACTGATGCGAAACAACTGGAAACGGCATATACACCAACAACTTCTTCGGTTTTTGAAGTACATTTTGGGCATAGCCGTTGCTGTGCTACTATCTATTATCGGGATGGCCGTGTTCAAAACGTTGAGCAAATAGATTCAATACGAAACCAGGAATTGAAGGACATATTGGTTGTTGCTACATATGATACAAGTACAAGGATTCCGTCATCAGCAGTTTTAGTAGATACACCAGGGTTATCATCGCCGAACAAACAGCATGAAGAAAGCCTGTTGAATTTCATGCCAAATGCGGATGCTATTTTTTATCTCGTTGATGTGCATTCTCAGATTACTACATCTGCATTGAATTTTGTTAAGAGGATGGCTTATAACACAAAGCCTATTTACCTAATCATAACAAAAAAAGAAGAAAAGTCTTTGTCTGAAATAGGGGCTATGAAGAACCACATTCAGAAAGAGTTTCCTAATACATTTAAGCGTATAGCGACAGTATCAGCGAAAAAGGATGATATTAGTGAATTCTTGGCTATAATTGATGAAATACAGCAGAACAAAAAGCAAATAATAGCAACTTCCAACAAAAATAGATGTGAAATTATAAAACAATCAATAGTAAAATATATTGATGATATTGTATGTCATACTGATAGCGACACAACAATAAATCGCAGGATGCAGGAGGGACAAGCAGAACTTGTATCAACAAATAAGTCTATAAAAAACTTTATGTCTAACGTAGAGTTCGACATACAGGAAATTAGCCGCGAAATTACACGTAAATTTGAAGACTTAATATTTGAAAGACTGGATTATATTGTTGCAACCAAGTCGGGCGATTATAATCTTGATGCTATATCTGCGATTAATACATTGTCAATATCCTTAATTAACGAATATAAGGCCAAAGTTCTAAAAAGTCTTAGAGGTAGCGCACAAAATGATGATTTTGCGCGTAACGCTTTGTTGATTTCTCGTGAACTTGATCTCCCCGAGCTAGATGTACATAAGTTTGGACTCAATATGGATCTCAATTCTATGGGGCATGACTATGATTCCAAAATTGCCACTGGAGTAAAGTTTCTTGCTACAGTAGCAGTTGTTGCTGCCACTGGAATAGCTGTAGATGATTATTATGATGGTTCTGAATTGACGAGTGGGGAAACATTATCAGACGTAGCAAGCTCTGCTGTACCATCAATTTCAGAGGCAACAGGCTCTCTTGCTTCTGTTCCTAAAGTAGGAAATGTGTTGATTTCCAACCAAAATGCACAAATAATTGGACAAGCCACACAATTTTTCGATAATGCATCTGCTCAATATGAACGTCTAAATCAGTTAAACCAAGAGATTGGTTGTAAACTTGGAGAAGAAAGAGGCATCGTCGAGGGTATTGTCTCACTTCTAACGGACAGATACATAGCTAAAGCTCAACGTCGGAATGCTGTCCGTAATTATATAGAGAATGCTTTGTCTCCTGAATTTAAGATTCTAATAGACAGAAACACCTCTATTATTACAAATCACATTCATACTATTTTATCTAAGTCGTATGAAGAAAAAAATAGTAACCTAAAAGTCATAAGAGAACAACACAAAACCCAGCATGAAGAATGGGTTGCCAAGGTTGATAAATTAAACCGATACAAACAACTATTATTAGCAAGCCTTTAGTATATGTTAGAATTTATATCTGGTGCCGTTTTGGGCGCATCCGCAGTTATAGCGAAAGACTTCTTCTATGAAAAGTCACCACGTAGGGAGACTTTAATCTCTCAAATCAACGATGGAGAAGAAAAAATAGAGACTCTGCTTAAAAGGAACCAAGAGTTAGAAAGAGAAGTAGAGGACTTGCTGGCATCTAACAAAAAGATGCACAACGAATTATCTCGTAGTAAAGACAGAATTGATAATCTTCAAGACAAAATTGAGGATCTTCAATCAGAATTGAGTAAACAAGTTGTTATAAACGAGCAAATAGTTCAAGAAAATAAGGAGTTGAAATATTCCATTAAATCATACGAAGTACAAATTTCTAAGAATCATGATTGATTTTTCCATGAGTAACTTTCTTATTTTACTTTGTTCTTTCATCACTTTATGTGTGTGTCTTTTTCTTATCATAAGAAAGATGTACCATAATAGAATTGAGCAAGTAATGCATACCAACGAACAACTTGGTAAAGATCTTGATGCCTCTAAAAAAACTATTAGCGTTTATTTAGAGGAGTTGTCATCTTTAAAAAGAATCAAGACACAATTTGAGGATGTAAAGAAGGATTATGTAATCTTGCGTAATAAATATGACAACGTACAAAAAGAAAAGGAACAGACAGAAAACTCAATCAGGGAAATTAGGAAGGAATGTAAAAATTTAGAAAATGAGATTAAGTCGAAAAATGAGAAGATAAGCATTCTCGACAAAGCTATTAGCACATACAAATTAGATTTAGGCAAAGCGACTGATTCAATAAAAAATTTTATAAATAAAAAAAAGCAGTTAGAGAATAATATACAAGAACTAAACAATCAAAGAGAGCAGTACGAATTGTCTATAAGCAATAAAGAAGATAGGATAAAACATTTACAACAGGAGAAGGAACGGTTAGAAGGCAGCTTAAGTGAAATAGCACGCGAATCAAAAGGATTACAAGCCTCATTAAATCGCGAAATAGAAAAGAATGAGGCCTTAACAAACACCGTCAATGAAAGAGTAAAGGAGTGCGAGGAGTTATCTAAAACAAATAAGGAGTTATCGAAGGAAATTTCAAATCTTCAAGATGATAATGAAGATTTGAAAGACGATTTGGATGATGCAAATAAAAAACTGACAAGGAAAGATCAAATTAATAGAGAATTGAATAGTCAATTAGATGAGCAAATACAGATAAACAGACAACTTGAGTTAGATGTTGATGAAACAAAATCTCAATTATCTGATTCTGAAAAAGATTGTAATCTTAAACAAGGTGCATTAGATTTTGTTAAAACTGTTCTTTCTGCAAAGACCATAGATGATAAGTCATATGTCAAATTGTATGAAAATGTCAATCTAATATTTAATTATATTGATGATGATGTCTACAGGCTTGTAATGTCTATTAAGAAATTAACTCCGGATGAGCAGGAACTTTTTAATGAAAGATTGTTGCATTGGGCGGCTGGCATGAAGAAAAGATGGTTGCACAATAAAACAGTAATAGCTTTTGTTGGAGAGTTTAATGCAGGAAAGACTTCTATTGTTAACAGAATACTTTCGCAAGATAATCCTCAAATAGCAACGCTTCCAGTTGATGTGCGTGACACAACAGCAATACCAACTTATATCTCTGGTGGTGAGCATAATCTATATTCTTTTTTTTCTCCTGATAATCAACTCAAATATATAAGTGAGAATTATTTTAAGTCCGTTGATAGAGAAATGTTAAATGCTATCGACGGAGCTGATAGTCTGATAAAATACTTTGTTATGAGCTGCAAAAATCAAAGTTTGAGTAAGATGTCGATTCTTGACACTCCAGGTTTTGGCTCAAATAACAACCTAAATCATACAAGGACAATTGATGTTATAAATGAATGTGATGCCTTGCTTTGGATTATTGATGTAACTACAGGTGAAATTAACAAATCTTCATTGAAAGTGATAAGAAACAATTTCACACGACCTCTATACATAATAATTAACAAAATAGATTTGGCTTCAAAATCACAAGTAGAACAAGTTGTTAATCAAGTATGCCAAACATTAAAACGGGAGAAAATACCATTTGTAAGGATTGTCAAATACAGCGACAAAGCTCCATTGTCAACCATATTGGAGATTATAAAAGAAGTGGCACAGACTACAGTAAAAAAAGATTATTTAGTAGAGTTCAGATACTTTCTCGAATCCGTTCTGGAATACCAGAAGTCAGTGATGGAAGAGAACTGGAAACAATATAACGAATGTAAAACAAAAGAAGAAACTTTGGAGTACGACTTCAATTGCAATATGAAAGAGTTGAAGGAGGCGTGTGAAGATGCTCAAAATATTCCACATTGGGAGACATACACATTTAGAAAGGATAGGTATGAAATGTCTGACGGTGAATATAAAAAAATGTCAGAATTACTACAAGACATAAGCACGGAAAAAATCCCCAATCTGTATGAGATTTCGGATGAACGTCAAGAGAACAAAGAACAACTACAGTCAGCATGGATTGCATACAAAACAGAGCAAGTTAAATGGAATAGCTTAAAATCGTGTATGGAGAAGTATGAGAATCTATGTAATAATCTCAAAATGAATTAAAGTATGGCAAACGCAATATTAGAAGATTATCGCCTAAAAAAAGAAAAAGTAGAGGAATTGTCGAAGCAGGCTTTCGATTTCGGGTGGATTTCAGAGAAGGAAAAAAACGAAATCATCAACCGAGTTGAGAATGAGAAATTGACAATTGCTGTTATTGGACAGGTGAGCTGTGGAAAGTCTACATTCCTTAATACGTTTATTTTTGAAGATGAGATTTTACCCGTTGCTCTCACACCAACAACAGCTGCTTTATCTTTGATAACCTATGGTGCGGAGAAAAAGATTGAGGTAGAATTTTATACCAAAGAGGAATGGGAAGAAATTTTATTAACCTCCAAATTTAATTTGGATGATTATCATGATGACGAAATAATGTTGGCTCGCATTAATTCGTCAAGAGATTTGATAGAAAGGTCTGTAAAGATCAAGGGAAAATTAGAGTCCCTGCTTGGGAAAAAGGTTGTGCGAAAGTATGATGACATATACAATTATGTGGGTGTCAATGGAGATTATGTGTCTATAACAAAGATGGTACGCATATTTCACCCTATGGAATGTCTTCGTGGCGTTGAAATTATAGACACTCCAGGCTTCAATGACCCCATACCTTCACGAGAAGAGCGCACAAAGGAAATATTAAAGTGTGCCGATGCCGTTATACTTCTTTTAGGAGCAAATCGCGCATTTGACGTAAATGATAGAACCATACTGTTTGAGAATGTATCAAAATGTGGTATTGGCCGAATCATTATTGCGATAAACAAATATGACATATGGCTGGAAGCTGGTAAAACAGAACAGGAACTTATTGACTATGTGTTTTCTGAATTTAAAAAGTCTTTAAAAGCAACGGATGATTTGCTTATTAAAGATGCAGTGAAAAATAATCCACCCATTACAATGTCGGCAGAAATGGCTCTTCTATCACAGTTGCCAATGGAAAAAATCCACAGTTCGGAATCCTTTAGGTTTGCTTGGGAGCGATACTCAAAAAATATCATTGAAAATATAAGCAAAGAAAAGCTTCGTGAGTATAGTCATGTAGACGCTTTATTTGCATCTGTCAAGTCCATAATTGAGAAGGAAAAATTAAACATCTTAATTCAGAAACCTATGAGCAGGATATTGGCAATAGGTTCACAGAAGATAGATGACCTTAACATAGAAATAACAAAAACAAAATCAGAGATAAGTAACTTGTCTTTGCCAGATGAGATTCTGGAAAATAGACACAGGACTCTAAATCGTGCCAAAAGGAAACTATCCAGAAAAATAGATTCATTAGGTGAAGATTTAGACTATGAATTAAAAGACGTTGTTCGCAAGGCTAAACATAACTTAGAAGACATCCTTGACATTAGTTGCAAGAGAATGCACCAAATGATAGCAAATTGGGGAGTCTTTCAAAGTGCAGATGTTATACAGCGTCAGTTAAAAACAGAAATTGAACACTTAATTTCACGATCTTTAAAGCGTGAAACGGAAAATATTGCACTCGGTGCAGAAAGACGGATAAAAAGTAGCGTTTCTATATTCTTTTCTGAGGCTGAAGATATATTAAGGGAATATCCTCCCTATGATGATTTTGATGCAAATGAATTTGTCAAACATGTAGGGCGAAAGATCCGATTTGACATGGATGATGATGATGTGTTTAGATTAGGTAATGGTGATACAGGAGAAGACGGTTTCTTACTAAGTTTAGTAAAATTCTTAAATGATTGGTCAGAGAAAGTAACCAATTTATTAACATTGGGCCTGTATTCCAAAATTATACATGGACTATCTCATAATGAAATCGCTAGAAATTTGAATGAAGCTATAGATGAGATAAAACGGGATTTTGACCCGTCAGATTGCCTTAATACGATATTTGGGAAAAAGGAAGCTATCATAAAAGCTGTTACTCAATCTTTCATAGATGACCTTATCAGTCCAATGGAAGAACAAATTAGCGATATTCAGACCAGTCTAGCAGATAGAGAAAAAAGACTTGAAGAAATTAAAACAAATAAAACAAATCTGGAGAAGCGTAAGAAGGAAGTAGAAGAACATTTGGATATAATTAATACTATAATAAATAGGTAGGCGTATGAGTTTTAACGGCAAATTTGAATTAGCACCTCAGAAGCGGTTGGCAGGAACCGTAATGTATTCTTTTGTGCTGAAAAATACGAGTTGGTTTGGAAGCGAAACCATAGATTGCATGATAAGTGACGAATTTGGCCGTCAACCTTTTTATTTCAGAGGAGTAAAATTGAAGGCAGGACGTTCTTATCGCTTTGACTTTGATACCGAAAATTGGACTTGGTGTCAGCATGATTTTTTTGCTATACTGGGCAAGAATGATAAAATTGTCAAAAAGTGGCAATTAAATCTTAAGGAATACGGACCTGGCGAGTGTCCTGATTGTCATGGTACTAAGCAATGCAGGAAGTGTCATGGACAAGGCTTTATATACCCCATTAGGGCATCCCGAGCAATTCAAAACATGTCAGGCTTGTGGTGGTACAGGCACATGTCAAAGATGCGAAATTCCTGTAAGGCAATATCCAAGTGGAGGTGGCTCAACAGGTATCGGCAATGGTTTTAAATAAGCAGCAATATGAGTTTTAGAGGTTCATTTGATTGGTACACATCTTTACATCAAGGTGGAAAGAGGGCTATCTCTTTCACATTGACATGTAAGAATATGCTTATGCCAGAAACATTTGATTGTGCAATCATAGACAGTACAGGGCAGCAGCCAACTCAGATCAGGCGACGTTTGAAGTTAAAGCCAAATGAGTCGTTTACATTTAATTATGACTCGTGTGGATGGGATTGGTGCAACGGCGACTATTTCGCCATACTCGGAAAGAAAGATAAGGAGAAAGAACGATGGGATTTAAGACTTAAAATATATGACCGCGGAGAATGTCCCGAATGTCATGGCAGTTATCGGTGCACAAAGTGCAATGGAACGGGAACTATTCGGAATCAGCATCTTCACACCATCGAATCTTGTCAGGCATGCATCGGTACGGGCATTTGCCAGACTTGCTATGTTCCAATTCGTCAGGGAAGTAACCTCGCAAATCAGGTTTATGGCAATGTTCAGATGCCAAAACCAGAAATGAGTAGGCAAAGAAAAATAGAAACGTTGCGACGGACTATCAGTGATTTGCAGGCCAAAATTGAAAAGGAAGATTGGAATCAGCGCATGATGCAGTTGAAAGGAATGGATTGGCGCTCCCGAATTGCGTATAGTTCTCAAATGGAATTGAAGCAAATGTATGAGCGGCAGTTGTTACAGGCAAAGTTTGAATTGCAACAGTTGGAAAATATGTAATATTTAAATGAGAAAATGGAAAATATGAGTACAGATTTTTTGCGAAAGTTCCATCCAGTAAATATGGATTTTTTTCTATATTTAGGACGCTTAAGACAATTGCAATCACTCTCACAAGAGCAAATTGTAGAGGCGGTTAAGTCAGCTTGTGATTTTTTTAATATGCCCCTTCCCCAAATCGGGGATGCAACTGGGCATCCGTTTTACAGCACGATGTTTTATCGTGGCGATGACAAAAATTCTTACAATGATGATTTAATTTGTTATGATCTCCAAGAATTAGCATACCTCCATATCACGACATATAACGCCCTTACACTTGTTTTGACGCACGAAGCCACTCATCGGCGTACACAAATGTTCAAGTTCCCAGGTCCGAACAAAGGAGCATATGCAAAAGAGTGTATTAGTGATTGGTATATGGGTGTAAGAGCAGGCATGAATGCAATGAAAGATATATCCTTAGTCTTAGAGGGTATTGGCACAGCAACCGGTAGTGAAACCCATCCCGCAGGGTTCATCAGAAAAACATTCATTCAAAATGGTTTTCAAACAGGTTATCTTAATAGAAGTGAGCACGGAGCAAATTTTGAATTTTTTATTAATGGGTTCAAGGCATTCTATATCAGAATGCTGCCTGAAATCGAAAAAGAATATCCAAAATATTTCAATATGCTACAGCGGACTATACATAAAAAAACGTTTGATTTCTGAAATATTATTTTCCAAACAATTTCAGTCCATTTTAGAGTAAACAAAGGAAAATAGAATACGATTAATTCATAAAAATTATGGCAAATCAAGAAAATGACAAAATGACTTGGCAGAAAAGGCCAACGATGGATGAGTTTCTTCACAAGAGCGAACATAATCATAACGGAGAAGTCGCTTTTACTGGGGTATGGAAGTGTAATTTGTGTAGTTGCCATCAATATGAAGGTGGCAGTAGTCCTTCCGATTTATGTAAAAAATGTGGTCATGAGAGGCACAAGCATGAATATAGATAGCCAACATTGATGAACATAAAAGATCTTTCTCCCATAGATGAACCCGTCATTGGCAAAATAATCACAGAGTTTATTCCAATCGATGGATTGAAAAATTGTGGTTTATACGTTCTGCCATCCGATGCTGAATCGATGGCAAAAAATGCGGCTGCTGTATTATCGCTGCTCGTTAAGCACATGGGAAAGATGAAGTTTCTCAATCATTACTTTATCGAACAGTTGGAAGAAATGCCTTCTTTCGATAGTGCTCCATCCTTGAAACAGGCGATTGATAAGGAGAAACCTACTTTTCTTATGCCTCTAAATACTCTGAGTAGAGAGGAGCAATGGTTTTTGATTGTCCGCTCGGAGAAAGAAGGATTGACGAAGGATATTCCATTGATGCTTTATACATCCGAGAGGATTACTAAAAAAAGCATGATTGACCTGATGATACAACATGCTGTGCAAGATTCTGAAGTTTTTTTCAGCAAAATTGAAAGAACTTGGGCATCGGAAATTTTGTTGAAAACTTTGTCGGAAGATCAAGCAGGCTGTAGCAGTTCCCCGTCATTTGGCATGGCGACAAGCAAAAATATCCGGAAAAGTGTATCGGGCGAGAGCAGACTACTCACTCATCAGAAAGAAATCAGCTTGCAAGAACATTTGGTAGAGAGCATCAATGCCTACAAAGAAGACCGAGAAGATGAAAAAGCCTATGCTAACCTGCAACTTCTTTTTAGCACGATTCCTAATGAGGATATTATTAACTACTTTGCCACATTGCCATTGGAAGAACTTAAACGGCTCCAAAGTTTTGTTTCTGTTCAACAATTAGCAAAAAAATCAAAAATCAAAATAGAGATACGTAGAATTGGACGCACCAATCGTCACAAGCCTACAGACGGGAATTTCCGCATTTTTTTCAAAAAAGAAGATAAGGAAGAACAACTCCATTTCCATCGTCGTAGTTCTCTTATCCTCTACCTTGTGTATTTATTAGATATAGTCAAAAATGAAGTGGTAGACTCTTTAAATCTCAAGACGTATGAGTCTATGTTTAAAAGTTTATTTATTGATGTATATGGCTACGATGATGGTACGCAGTATTTCAAAACACTATTTGGAAAAGGAACTTCAGAACAGCAGCTTCTTCGCCATTGCTATAGTGACATTAGGGCTACTGTTTCAAAGATTTGTAAAAGTCTGAATGAGTCTCCGAGTCCATTCATCATATCTGATACAAGTTCTCATCTGCACGTTCTTAAAGAGAACATTCTTATTGATAAAAGATTATTCAAATATCTTTAACATTGTGTACACGTACAAAGTGCCATTTATATACATTTTTGTGCTTATCTTTGTACCATAATTTACTTAAAACAATGTTATTGAAATGAAATCAAAAGAATATTATTCCGTAAAATTCAGGGATGATGCAGAAAAGAATCCCAAAATTCCTATAGGGACGATGATAGCGATAGTATATAGCAATCATAAATTTTATATGGTGAAAGTTTGTTGGGAAAGAGCCGACGCTTCTGACCGTTTGAGTGAACAAGAAGTGGAAATGAGTTGGTATTTTGATGAGGAAAATACCAAAAAACTGATGCTTCATAGTGGCACAAAGAATGCGAATGACTTGATGCAGGCTCTGTTTAATCGTTTCAAAAAACATTCGCACTCGGCAGATTCATATATAACAAGGTGGTGTGATGAAAAAGGAATCAAATACGACTACTTTGTTCACTATTAGTGAAAGAGTTATTGCACAAAGAAATATAGGACATGATGGAGAAAATTACTGCACAAGAGGCCTTACATCGCTTGGCTAATCGATACAAGAAGAAGATCATGAATCACGAAAGAACACCTCTGATAGGTCTTGATATCAATGAATATACCAGTCTTTTCAGGAATGGATTGGAGGTGACGGCGATTGAATTTATTCAAGAGGGTGATTCGTTGGCCGGGACACTGATGAGCCACAAAAAGGAACTATTGCAGCAGATACCTGATGCAACAGTTATTTTGCTTCAGATCGTTGCAGCCAAAGGGTATGCACTGATGATGGAGGAAATAAATGAACTGGCTGTTTTCGTTGACCTGTTGGGAGAGGACATAAACTTCTACTGGGAAATCGAGTATGAGGACACGACAAAGTTTAATGTGAAGATAGTGGTGTATATCATAAAATGAGCAAATATTCGTCTATCATAGAATTAAAAACGAATCATTATGAAAACAATAGTATTCCGTCTGGCACAAATCAGAAAGATTGCTGAACAACTTGTAGAAAAAGCCAAGGTTGAAATCCCTCAAATGCCAACTTACACATTTAATATTGAACATTACTATGTATCAGTTGTGTGTAGAAAGAATTGGAAAAGGCATGTGTTTTCACTGGAATGTTCCCCTCCGTCAACGGAAGATGTCGATGGGTTAAACAAAATGATGGTAAGTTGTGAAGTGTGTGTTCCCTCAATGGGTCTTGCATGCAAAAGACCATTGATGTACGAGCAGATACCAACCGTACTTGAAAAAATTGGCACGACAGAAACGATAGAACAAATGGTCATAGATTTTGATGCCATTCTTGAAGATATAAATGAATTGTAGAGTTAAAAATATGAAAGAAACGATGGATTCATTAACTTTTAAAGATTAGGAAAAATGGAAAAAGTATCAGCAAAAACGTTCTTCACGGTGTTGTGGAGAGGAGTATGTCAGGCTTTAGGCTGGTTTTTCGGCCTGTTTGGGTACAAAAGAAACGGCAAGTTTGCCAAATGTGTTTGGGGATTGTTTGCCACGAGTTCGGCAATATTCATGTTCTTTATCACATCGCTGTTGATTTACACTTTCGGCAGGGAATACTACAAAAGACATGGCAGGAATCACCACTGTGAAGATCCATACTGCTATGAGAGCACTTTCGTCAGTCGTAACATCTTTTATCACGACCACGGTGATGGTAAGGGCTACATTTTCAATTTTTTCACGAATGAAAAGACTCTGAAAAAAGTGGCATGGATTTCAAAGCCTCTTGGTCACGACTCATTGGTTTGCTTCAGTAACGGAAAGAAAAGGGGCTACTTCAATATGTTTACGGGCAGGGTTTCCATCGAACCGAAGTATGCCCATGCATGGGTGTTTTCCGACGGACTGGCAGCAGTGGACGACGGCGGTTGGATTAAGTTTATCGACCATACGGGAAAGGTTGTCATCGACAATCACATTCCCTTTTTCCCCGGAAAAGATGGATATGTGTTCCATTACGGGCACTGCATCATGCATGACGAGCGGGGTGAGCGGGTCGGACTCATCGACAAGCAGGGGAACTGGGCATTGCAGCCAGAATATTTCCGAATCGAGACGAAAGACTCGTTATGGATTATCAATAACGGCAAGCAGAACGCCGTTCTCGGCCCCGATTTAAAAGCCATTATCCCATTTACCAATGCCCGTTTCGACATTTGTGACAGCCTCATCGAAGCCGTCATGCCCGACCATTCCGTCCGCACCTACAATCGGAAAGGCGATGTAGTGGAAGAGTTCTACATCAGCGAAGTAGAAGTATTGACATACGACACCGACGAAGTGTATTTTAACACGACGAAGAACAACGATTATCAATACAATGACGAGGACGAAAATACAATTGTCGAATCGGAAAGCAACGTAGTGCATTTTAAACAAGCCGTTGCTCGTTGTCGTAGTTATCAAGCTGAATATGGTTGGCACGGATTGATGTCGCCCGACGGTCACACGATTACACCACCTTCCTATTCGCTGATTACTGCCATCGGTCCTGACCTATACCTATGTAAAGTGGCCGACGGTCGAAAGTTAGTTCTCAACGGGAAAGGGCAGCGAGTGAAGTGATTTTTCTCGTGAAAATAAAAATAGATCAGGGACTTGAGTAGGCCATCGGGCGAAAAAGTCCCTGTTTTTTTTTTCGTTTTTTTGGAAAAATTTGGTGGTTTCAAAACAAATTCCTAACATTGCGAAAAAAATCGCAACGAAAAATTTCGCAATATGAAAACTCCTTTTAAATTCGGCACTATCGTGGAGAATCATTAGCGCGAAATCTCTTTTCTGGCAAATTCGATCAGTGTATCGTGGCCGTTGGCGAGGTCGTCGGCCTTCAGGGCGACGGCGTGGTCGGGGTCGATGCCGAATTCGGTGGACTGGCGGTCGCGGTCGTACATCGGACAGGCGGAAAAGCGCACGCCCCAACCGCTCGGCAGTTCCGAAGTAAAGGGGAGTCCGGCACCGCCGCCTGTGCGGTCGCCCACGACAATGACCTGCGGACAGCATTTCACGTATTTCACAAACTCGTTGGCGGCACTGAACACGCTGCGATTCGTCAAAACAACGACTTTTTTCTGCCATCGAATACCATTCGAGGGTTTCAGCCGCTGTTCTTCCATCGCCGAAAAATCGTTGTGGCCGCGCCCCGTTTTGTGTTGCATATAGCCGACGAGCCGTTCTTCGTTCGTGAAACGGGCGGCGAGTTGCTCGGCAGAGGTGACGAGGCCGCCGCTGTTGTTGCGCAGGTCGAGAATCAGGCCGCGACAGGGCGCAAGATAGTAGAAAATTTCATCGAGATTGCCCTCGCCGAGTTCGTTGGCGAAGGTCGGACAGCGCAGATATCCGATGTTGTCGTCGAGGATGCGATATTGCATTCCGGCGGCAATGCGGTAGTCGGTGCCGAGGTAGCGGCGGATGAGCGAATCGCTGTAATTCGCTGGGAAATTCTCATGCCACGACCAATTTCTGCCCACGTCGAAGGCAGAATAGAGGTTCACGTGGCCATCGCGCAGTTCGGCGAGCATATTGGCGAGCACCTCGAACTGCTGCGCCCGCGTCATATTGCCGCGAAACTGCGGCTGATAGCGGCGATAGACCTCGTTCCAGTCGAGTCCGTACTCGGCTTTTTTGTAGTCGAAAAAGCAGTAGTGCTCGTCGATAATCTTCCAAAGTGCCTCGAAATTGCCCATCGGCGTGTTGTCAAACTGCTCTTCCTTGACACAAGAAGTGAGCGCGATGCTAAATAATAATATATAAAGAATAAAGGATAATTTCTTCATTTACGAATTTACAAATTTACTATTTACTATTTATTTACGATTTATTTTTATTTTACAATTTATTTTTCACTCGTTCCTCGCTTCTCCTTCCTCGTTCCTCAAAAACTTTTCGTCCATCCGACGACGAGCAAATGCGAATAGTGGTGGAACTTCAGATTGTTGACTTTCGCCTGCCGATAGTCGCCGAGGTAGCCGATGCGAAGTTTCGTCCGCGGATTTTTCTTGGAAATCGGAAAGTCGAGCGAGAGCAGATGGCTCAGCGAGGGCGTTGAGGCGATGGTGGTCGGCACGATGTTGTGGTCGTAGTTGCCGCGACCGAAAATCTCGTAGTACGACTGCCCGTAGTTCGGCGAAAACATCAGTCCGACGAGCGGTGCCGACACTTCATAGCGCAGCACGGAACGTCGTTTGAAAAGCGGAAAAACGTAGTTTGCAGCCGCCGACGGACGCAGTTGCAGCGCGGCCTGCACCTGCGCGGGATTGTTGCCGTTGTAGGTGTTGTAGAGGAAGCCGAGATGCGCCCCGATGGCACCGCCGATTTCGAATCGAAGTTGCTCGGAAGGTTGCAAAACGTAGTGCTGGGCATACTGGAACTGGTACATTCCACCCAATTCATTGTGGTTGTCGGCTCGATTCGATACCGAACTGAAACTGCCCTGATGGGTGACGATTTGCAACCACGAGCCTTGCCGAATCGACTTCACGGACTGGCTGACATAGCGCAGTTCGAAGCCCGAATATTGCTCGGCAGAGAGGTAGGTGTCGAGGATTTTTGCTGGGCCGATGGCGAACATCTTAGAACGAACTGTCGGATCGCCGCAGAGATGGCCTACTAATACTATGGAATCGCCTGCGACCTGCGCCTGCGAAACGATGGCGATGCACAGCGCCACAATGCTCAGAACGATTTTCTTGCCGTTTTTCATTCTCCAAATAGGCTCAATTGACCCGTTTCGGGGTCGTATTTAAACTGTGGACTGGCTGATTCGTCAGACCCAGAATCGTTGTTTTCAGGCTCGTCAGAATTTGAATCCGAATTTTCTTCAGAATCGACGAAATTAGAATCGACTTCAGCCTCTTCCAAACCTTCATCCTTCATCTCTAATCCTTCATCCGAACTTTCATCTTTCATCTCAATTTCTTCATCCTGAGCCTCCTCCACAGGCTTCCGCGTCGGCTCCAACTCCTCGATGTCGCCGATTTTCCACGTCGTCAGGCGTTTTCCCTTCGCCTTGAAACCCTTCACACCGATAAATTCCTCGACCTCGATTTCCATCGGTTCGCGGTAGGCATCGCCCTCGCTGAACGTCACGCGGATGTGCGGATAAGGCTCGTCGGACAGCAGAATGAGTTTCGATTCGGGATTCTCGCCGAGGTAGTTCTGATGCTTTTTCGTCGCCTCCATCAAGAATCGCTTCACGTAGGCGTAGCCGTCGTTGTCGGCATCGTAGAGCACCGCCGTCCAAACCTTTTCAGGCTTGAATTTCTCGATGCGCAGAATGTTGTCCTCGAAATGGTTGTTCGGGTCGAAGGTCGTGACGTAGAAATCGCCGTTCGACAGCACCACGAGCACCTGGTCGTCGTCGGAAAATTCACCGAGCAACCGTCCGTGTTCGTCGAAATTCAGGCGGCGCACATCGGGGTCGAACCAAACCTTTCGGCCTCCGAGCGTCGAATGGCCGTGACTCTTCAGACTGATGCGATGGACGGGGTCGCGTGTGAGCAGATAGCCCTTCGAACCGCGTCCCTTAATGCTGATTTCGGCAAAATCGCGCTCCAAGAATATCTTTTTTCGTGGATTTTTCGCCAAGAGAATCGAGTCGAGCGTCACCTTGATAATTTCGGCCTCGCCATTCGGATTGGCCGTGAAATAAAGCACTTTCGTGCCAGGTTTGCCCTGCGTGGCATCGACTTCGCGGTCGCGTGTGATGCCCGTCACGTTGAAGCGCTTGATGAAGCACGGACCGTTCTTTCCGTCGCGATAGACGAGGTTGTAGGTCGTGCGCGAATCGTTTTTCTTGAACACCTGCAAATGCAGCACGTTCTTGCCCACAAACAACTTGTCGGCAACGCGCACCACCTTGAATTTTCCGTCGCGATAGAAGATGATGATGTCGTCGATGTCGGAACAGTTGCAGACGAATTCGTCCTTCTTCAAACCCGTACCAATGAAGCCTTCCTGACGGTTGATGTAGAGTTTTTGGTTGGCCTCGACGACCTTCGTGGCGACAATCGTGTCGAAATTGCGAATTTCGGTGCGACGCGGGAAGTCGCTGCCGTATTTTTCCTTGACCTGCGTAAACCATTTGATGGTGACGTCGGTCATGTGGGCGAGGTCGTGGACGATGCCCTTGATTTCCTTCTGGATGTTGGCCATCAACTCGTCGGCCTTGTCCTTGTTGAACTTCAAAATGCGTTGCATCTTAATTTCCAAGAGCCGCAGAATGTCGTCGCGGGTCACTTCGCGAATCAAGTCTTTCTTGAAGGGTTCCAAACGCCCATCGACGTGCGCCACGGCAGCGTCGAGCGTTTCGGCCTGCTCGAATTTCTTGTCTTTATAGATGCGTTCCTCGATGAAAATGCGCTCCAAAGACGCGAAGAAATACTGCTCCTCGAGTTCACTCTTACGAATTTCGAGTTCCCGACGCAGCAAGTTCATCGTCGAATCGGCATTGTGGCGAAGCACGTCGGAAACCGTCAGGAACTGCGGTTTCCGGCTGTCGATGACGCAGCAGTTGGGCGAAATGCTGATTTCGCAGTCCGAGAAGGCATAGAGCGCGTCGATGGTCTTGTCAGACGACACGCCGGGCGCGAGATGCACAAGGATTTCGACCTCGGCGGCGGTGTTGTCCTCGACTTTCTTCGCCTTGATTTTGCCCTTTTCGACGGCTTTCAGAATCGACTCGATGAGCGAACCCGTCGTTTTCGAATAGGGAATTTCGCGGATGACAAGCGTTTTTTGGTCGCGTTTCTCGATTTTCGCACGAACTTTCAGCGAACCACCGCGCTGACCATCATTGTAGCGCGAAACATCGATGCTTCCGCCTGTCGGGAAGTCGGGGAAGAGTTGGAAATCCTCGCCGCGCAGGTAACTCACCGCCGCGTCGCAGAGTTCGTTGAAATTGTGGGGCAGAATCTTCGTGGAAAGTCCCACGGCGATGCCCTCGGCACCCTGCGCCAACAGCAGCGGAAACTTCACGGGCAGCGTAATCGGTTCCTTGTTGCGACCGTCGTAACTGAGTTGCCACTCGGTGGTTTTCGCGTTGAACACCACGTCGAGCGCGAATTTCGACAGCCGCGCCTCGATGTATCGGCCAGCCGCCGCGTCGTCGCCCGTGAGGATGTTTCCCCAGTTTCCCTGCGTATCGACCAGCAGGTCTTTCTGCCCCAGTTGCACGAGCGCGTCCTTGATGGAAGCGTCGCCGTGGGGGTGGAACTGCATCGTGTGGCCCACGATGTTCGCCACTTTGTTGTAGCGCCCGTCGTCCATCCGCTTCATCGAGTGCATAATGCGGCGCTGCACAGGCTTGAAACCATCCTCGATATGGGGAATGGCGCGGTCGAGAATCGAATACGAGGCATAGTCGAGGAACCACGTCTGATACATTCCCGACAAGTGGTGTACCACCGACGCATCAAAGCGATTCACGGGCTTGTAGTCGGAATGTCCAGCAGGTTCGCCGTCGGTTTCCGTCGGTTCGTCAACCACTTCTTGCGACTCGTCCAATTCGTCTAATTCTTGCAATTTATCTTTGTTTTCGTCCATATTTTTCAGTCAAATTTCTTGCAAAAATACATAAAAAAAACGATATTATCCATTTTTTCCTCGATTTTCTCAAAAAAATCGCCTAATTTTGCGCTGCATAAACCATTCTTGAAGCAAGAATATGAAAATCTGAAAACATTTTTTATCATTTTATGTCACAAACCGAAGTTTTCTGCGTATAGAAAACAAAACGTGAAACCAAACCAATGACATCCGAAGAGTTCAAACAAGAAGCGCAGGCATTGCGACCGCAACTCATCAGTCTGGCCAAACGCTATCTGAAAGATACCGACGAAGCCGAAGACGTGGTGCAAGATGCGCTGTTGAAACTCTGGCAGATGCACGGCGAACTGCGCAGTCCGATGGCAGCAATGGCAGCAACCATCACGCGAAACCTCAGCATCGACCGACTGCGACGACAACACCGCACGGAGCCCATCGGACAAATTGCTGAAGATGAGCCGCAAGCCGATGAACGGACGGAACGCATCCTCGCCATCATCGAAACGCTGCCAACAATGCAACAAACCATCTTGCGGCTGCGACATCTGGAAGAAATGGAAATGAAAGAAATTGCCGAACTCACAAGCAGCACGGAAGTGGCCGTCAGAAAGGCTTTGAGCCGCGCTCGAATGGCTGTTAGGCAACAATATCTGAAAAAATTTGAATGATGAACAAAGAGTTAGAAATACGAACTTTGACCGACCGATTTTTCGACGGAACAACGACAATCCAAGAAGAAAAACGGCTCTACGAGCTGTATCGGACGGAAAAACTGCCCGACGACCTCGCGCCGTTTCGGGAAATGATGCTCGATTTCGCATCGTTGTCGAAAAACGCGACATCAACGGAAAAAGTGTCATCCGTAAGCGAAAAAATCGCCATCGAAAAGCCGATGAAAAGCCGTTTTTCTACGCTTCTCGCCATAGCCGCCTCGCAGTTGCTGCTCGTCGGCGTCGGACTGGCGTGGCATCATCTTGACCAAAGCAATGAATGCGTCGCCTATGTTTATGGCAAGCGCACCACCGACCGCGACATCGTGATGCGGGAAATGCAGACAGCAATGGCCGCGATTGCCAACGATGAAGCCGCGAAAACGGCAGAAGAACAACTTAAAGAACTTTTTAGCGAATAAAAAAATATGAAGCAACTAACCATTATTCTACTGATGTTTATCTGCGGCCACGCCCACGCCCAAAACGGCCTTCGCATCAACGAACTGTTTGAGGGGAAAATCGTGCCTGCGGAAAAAATGGTGGAAACGCGCATCCGAGGAAAGGCCATCAGCAAGTACAAACTGAGTTATTTCCACAGCGTGCGCTTTCAGACCGACGACGCATTGGCGAAGAAAATCGACCGAATCGCAGCGGAAGATTTCACCGCCGACAGCGAGAAATTCACAACGCGCGAGCCCTATAGTTCGGGAACGGCACGAATGGCCCATAAAAAAGTAAAGACATTCACGCAGATGTACGAACTGGCACCGCGCAACAACACGCGCCGATACCTATGCTACAAGCGCGTGGGCGACATCATGACGGTCATCTATCTGGAAGGGTCGGTGGCCTCGCTCGACGAACTGAAAATCATTTTTAAAGACTAATTCAAATAAAAAGTAAAGTTTATGAAAAAGCAATTATTTTTGACATTCGGGGCACTCGTCGCGGCAACGACGATGCAGGCCGCCATTCTTTCCGACGACACGCTCGTCATCAACAACCCTCGCAAAGTAACCATCATCACGGGCGACTCGTTGCAGAAAATCCAAATCGCAGGAAAGGAAAACGATGACGATTTCCGCTACGAGAACACCATCCAACTCGTCGATTCCAACTATGTGAGCGAGAGCAGCATCAACAGCAGCCGATGGGATTTCTCTTGGCCGATTCTGAAACGGAAAAAGTCGCCGTGCAAGCCCGGCGACAGCGAGTCCGATTTTTCGCCGTCTGTGGGTGTCGGCTTCGTCACGGCACTCGGCGCACCCGACAACATGGAAGTCACCATGGGGCAGTCGTGGGAAATCTTCTGGACAATCCTGCAATGGGAATACAATCGCTGCGGCAGTCCAAGCCTCTGGTCGGTGGGCTTTGGCCTCGACTGGCGCAACTATCGCATGACCGATGTGTGGCGATTTGTCAAGGACACGGAAAGCAACATCCTGATTGACAAATACCCCGACGGAGCCATACCGAAATTCTCGCGCGTAAAAGTGTTCAGCCTGCAAGTCCCCGTACTCTACCAATATCGGATCGGCAAGGACTTCACCATCGGCGCAGGCCCCGTGTTCAACCTGAACACGCACAGCAGCCTGAAAACGCGCTATAAAATCGACGGGGAAAAGTACAAAGACACCGACAACGACGCACGTGTGACACCGCTGACCGTCGATTTCATGGGTGTCATCAACACACCCATCGTGAATTTCTATGTGAAATACTCGCCCTGCAACGTGCTGCAAACGGCTCACGCACCGAAATTCCAGTCGTTGTCGGTCGGAATTTATTTATAATTTTTGAAACAAATTTAAAAAAAACGATAAAACTAATAAAAATCGCGATTTTCTCAAAAAAATCGCCTAATTTTGCGCCGCATAAACCATTTTTTTGACGAAAGAATCATGAAAAATCTGAAAACAATTTTGGGTGTAGCCCTGCTCGCAACCTTTCTGATGAGTGCTGTGCAGAGCGACGAAACCATCACGAAAGAAGGAAAGACAACGATTGTAAACACGACCGTCATCGGCAAGAACATCGAGGGCTATGCCGGTCCGACTCCCGTGAAAATCTATATCGAGAACAACAAAGTCGTAAAAATCGAGACGCTGCGCACGCCCGACGGCCCGAAATACGTGGCGAAGGCAAAAAAAGTGTTCGAGGCGTTCATCGGACAGCCCGTGAAGAAGGCGAAAAAAGCGAAAGTCGATGCCGTGACGGGTGCGACCTACACGTCCGACGCTTTGATTGAAAACGTCAGAAAAGGCCTCGATTATTACGAGAAAAACAAGTAATCAAATCATTTTTTGGAAGGCTAAACGCTCGTCGCCGTTCAGCAGGTAGATGATGCCACAATACGAAAAGCCGTGCTTTTCGAGCAGGTGGCGCATGATGGCATTGTCGCGGTGGGTGTCGATGCGGATGTTGCGCGTCTTCGTGAAGCAAAAGTCGAGGAGCGCAGCCATCGTGCCGTGCGACTCGGGCAGGCTGGCGATGCGGTGGATGACGAAGTAAGGTTGGGTGTCGTCGGCCCATTGACCCTCGTAAATCTGGGCATAGGTGGGGTCAGGCCCCGGAACAAAGGCGAAGGTGCCAACCGCCACGCCATTATCTTCGATGACATAGCTGACACCTTTGCCAATATCGTTCCGAAAAACCTCGTCCGACGGGTAGCCGTCGCTCCATTGCGTCAGGTTTCCGCTTTGTCGCATCGTTTTTTTCGCCTCTTCAGCCAGATGCAACAAGGTCGGAATGTCGGTCAAGGTCGATTTTCTGAATTCAAAAGCCATTTTCTACTCTTCAACGGCGTTTTCAACAGCCTTGAAACTGTCGAGGTCATCGGCTTGGAATGCCTTGATATAGGCGGCTTTGCCAATGACGTTCTCTTCGGCCATACGCACATAGACCTGTGCCGATTTCTCGAACAATTCGGGTGCCTTGGCAGCATCGCGAATGATGAGCAGCGACATCACGATTTCGCAGGTCATATCGTAGAGACGACGGGCAAGAAAATCCTGAACGGCCTGATTTTCAAAGGCTTTCACGCAATTCAGGGCATCTTCGTAAATCTCCACGAGTTTTTCGACGCGCTTCAGCAAAGGACTTGAAGATTCTTCGCTTTCCATCATCTCCTTGATGTTGGCGAGCATCGTGCCGTTGGTGATGTAGCGGATGGCTGCCACGACCTGCAACTGCGTCGTTCCCTCGTAAATCGAGAAGATTCGAGCGTCGCGATAGAGCCGCTGACACTTGTATTCCATAATGAAACCCGAACCGCCGTGAATAGAAATCGCGTCGTAAGCGTTTTGGTTGGCATATTCCGAGTTCATACCCTTTGCCAACGGCGTGAAAGCATCGGCCAAACGCTGATATTTCTTCAGTTCCTGCTTTTCCTCGGGTGTGAGTTTGCGGTCGCGCTCGATGTCTTCCAGACACTTGTAAATATCGACGTAGCAAGCCGTCTGATACAACAGCGAACGACCTGCATCGAGTTTCGCCTTCATTCGCGACAGCATATCATAGACGGCAGGGAAATTCACAATTTTCTCGCCGAACTGGGCGCGTTCCTTCGCGTAGGCTAGGGCTTCGTTGTAGGCTTCCTGCGAGAGTCCAACCGACTGCGCAGCAATGCCCAGACGAGCGCCGTTCATCAGTGCCATCACGTATTTAATCAGGCCGAGACGGGTCGAGCCGCAAAGTTCGGCCTTCGCGTCCTTGTAGGTCAATTCGCAGGTCGGCGAACCGTGGATACCGAGTTTGTGCTCGATGTGGCGCACGTTCACACCGCCCTGACGCTTGTCGTAGATGAACATCGACAGACCGCGACCGTCTTTCGTGCCTTCCTCGGAACGAGCCAGCACGAGGTGGATGTCCGAGTCGCCGTTGGTGATGAAGCGCTTCACACCGTTCAGTCGCCAGCAGTTTTCCTTTTCGTCGAACGTGGCCTTGAGCATCACGCGCTGCAGGTCGCTGCCTGCGTCGGGCTCAGTGAGGTCCATCGACATTCCCTCGCCTGCACAGACGCGCGGAATGTACTTCTGACGCTGCTCCTCCGAACCAAATTCATAGAGCGTGTCGATGCAACTTTGCAGGCTCCAGATGTTCTGGAAACCAGCGTCGGCAGCGGAAATCAACTCCGACAGCATCGAGAAAACGGCATTCGGAAGGTTCAGACCGCCGTAGCGACGGGGCATCGAAACGCCCCAAAGTCCTGCTTTGCGCGTGGCATCGAGGTTCTCAAACGTCTTCGAGGCGTAAATCATTCGTCCGTTTTCGAGGTGCGGTCCTTCGAGGTCCACGCTCTCCGAGTTCGGCGCGATGATGTTGGCCGCGATGTCGCCCGTGATGTCGAGAATCTGCTTGTAGTTCTCGATGGCGTCGCCCAAATCGACGGGGGCATAGTCAAATTCTTTCGCGTCTGCGAAACCCTTTTCTTTCAGCTCGACAATTCGAGCCATCAGGGGATGGTTCAAATAAAAACCAATCTCTGGATGATCGCTATAATAATTAGCCATAGTTATTTCTTTTTTGAAGAATTAAAGAATATCGAAACAAATAAAACCGCGCCAGCGATGAGAACGACGAGTTTGAACGCTTTGAGCAGAACAGGCTCTTCTTCGAAGCGACTGCTAACAAAAGCAGTAACGAAAACGACTATCAGCCAGCATATTACAGCGATTATTTTATTTTTTTTTGTCATTGTTACATTAGTTTTCCCTCTCCTCCCCTTTCTGGGGGAGGTTGGGAGGGGGCTTTTACTTACTATTCTGTTTATAATACTTAATCAACTTCGGCACCGTTTCCTCCACCGTCCCAACGATGACATAATCCGCAATCTTGTTGATGGGCGCGTCGGGGTCGTTGTTGATGGAAATGATGATGCCCGAATCCTGCATACCGGCGATGTGCTGAATCTGTCCAGAGATACCGCAAGCGATATACACTTTCGGATGAACCGTTACACCCGTCTGGCCGATTTGGCGGTCGTGGTCAATCCAGCCAGCATCAACGGCAGCGCGTGAGCCACCCACTTCGCCGTGAAGCACTTTGGCGAGTTCAAACAACTGGTCGAAACCTTCCTTCGAACCCACGCCATAACCTCCGGCAACCACGATGGGCGCACCTTTCAGGTTGTGCTTCGCAGCCTCAACGCGGTGTTCCAACACTTTCACGACGAAAGCCTCGGGACTGACGTATTTCGACACTTCGGGATAAACCACTTCCTTCTTGCAATCGCCCTCATAGACGGCTTTTTGCATCACACCCGAACGCACGGTCGCCATCTGCGGGCGATGGTCGGGATTAACGATGGTTGCCACGATGTTTCCACCGAATGCTGGACGAATCTGATAGAGCAGATTTTCGTAGGTCTTGCCCTCTTTCTTGTCCTCATACGAACCGATTTCAAGTTCGGTGCAGTCGGCAGTCAGACCGCTCGTGAGCGACGAACTGACACGCGGACCGAGGTCGCGACCAATCACCGTTGCACCCATCAGGCAAATCTGAGGCTGCTCTTCCTTGAACAGATTGACGATAATGTCGGTGTGGGGTGCCGAGGTGTAGGGGAACAGTTCGGGCGCGTCGAAAACAAAGAGTTTATCGACACCGTAAGGCAGAATCTGCTCTTCCACCTGACCCTTGATGCCCGTACCGATGACAACGGCGTGAAGTTCAACGCCCAGTTCGTTGGCGAGTTTTCTGCCCTTTGTCAGCAATTCTTGAGAGACTTCCTGAACGAGGGTGTTCTCAATCTCGATATATACAAAAACATTATTCATATTCAACCAATAATCTTTTCATTCAACAATTCCTGAATCATTCCCTCGATGTCGCCATCGGAAGAGGTCAGCGTTTTCGACTCTTTCGCTTGGAAAACGATGTTTTTCACTGCCTTGACCTTCGTGGGCGAACCCGACAAACCGCATTGGTTCGGATCGCCATCGACATCGGCCACCGACCACTGGTTCAGCGTCAAGTAGGGGCGCTCGGAGTAGAGATGCGCGTAGGCGCTGTTCTCGTCGGTGCGTTCCAGCGGACACGTCGCCCACTTGTATTTCATCACCAACTTCGCATTCTGCGGACGGCACGGTGCAGCACTGCCATTGACGGTAATCACCACGGGCAGCGGTGCCTCGACCACTTCCACGCCACCGTCGATCATTCGGCGGATGGTGGCCTTGCCGTTTTCTATCTTCAGAATTTCTTCTGCGTAAGTCACTTGGTTCAATCCCAATTTCTGCGCCACCTGCGGACCCACTTGCGCCGTGTCGCCGTCGATGGCCTGCCGACCGCCGATGACAATATCGACGTCGCCAATTTTCTCGATGGCCGTGGCGAGCGCATAACTCGTTGCCAACGTGTCGGCACCGGCAAATAGGCGGTCGGTCAAAAGCCAGCCCGTGTCGGCACCGCGATAAAGACCCTGACGGATGATTTCACCGGCACGCGGCGGTCCCATCGTCAGCAGTCCCACGGTCGAGCCGGGGTGTTGTTCTTTCAGTCGCAATGCTTGTTCCAACGCATTCAAATCTTCGGGATTGAAGATGGCGGGCAGGGCGGCGCGGTTCACCGTTCCTTCGGCGGTCATAGCGTCCTTGCCCACGTTTCTGGTGTCAGGTACTTGCTTGGCAAGTACAACAATTTTTAATGCCATAAAATATAATAATGTGTATAAAAAATCTTTTCAACCTGCAAAATTACATTTTTTTCGCCTCTTAACCAAAAGAAACACCCGAAAATGATTCGTTTCTGCACATTTCGCGCCGTTTGTGCAGTCTTTTTCGTAAAAATATTTTATCTTATCGACGATTTTCTGACGAAAATTCTATAATTTTGCATCGTCAAATTCAACATATTGCAATATCATACAAAAAATCGAAAAAATATGAAGAAAATCAGGGCAGCCGTCGTTGGTTACGGCAATATCGGTCGATTCACCGTGGAGGCTCTCGAAGCCGCCGAAGATTTTGAGATTGCGGGCATCGTGCGCCGCAACGGAAGTGACAACAAACCGCTGGAACTCACGCCGTATGAGGTGGTGAAAGACATTCGCGAACTGAACGACGTCGATGTGGCGATTCTGGCTGCGCCGACGCGCTCGTGCGAGGAATTTGCCCGTCAGATTCTGCCGTTGGGCATCAACACAGTCGATTCTTTCGACATCCACAGCGACATTCGCGGCTATCGCGAGCGACTGATGGCGCTGAACAAGCAGACTGGCACGGTCAGCGTGATTGCCGCCGGCTGGGACCCGGGCTCCGACAGCGTCGTCCGCACGCTGATGGAAAGCCTCGCGCCAAAGGGACTGAGCTACACGAACTTCGGTCCGGGAATGTCGATGGGACACTCGGTTTGCGTGCGCTCGAAAGAAGGAGTAAAAAATGCGCTGTCGGTGACGATTCCGCTCGGCGAGGGCATCCATCGTCGGATGGTCTATGTGGAACTGGAAGACGGCGCGAAACTCGAAGAAGTGACGAAAGCCATCAAGGCCGACCCCTATTTCGCACACGACGAAACCCACGTTTTCGCCGTCGCTTCGGTTGATGACGTGCGCGATATGGGACACGGTGTGAACCTCGTGCGCAAAGGCGTTTCAGGAAAAACTCAGAACCAGCGATTCGAGTTCAATATGCAAATCAACAACCCCGCGCTCACGGCTCAGGTGCTGGTGAATGTCGCCCGTGCCTCACTGCGCCAACAGCCCGGCTGCTACACGATGGTGGAAATTCCCGTCATCGACCTGCTTCCCGGCGACCGCGCCGAATTGATTGAGCATTTGGTGTAAAAATCGGACTTTTACGCCCCGAAATCGCCTTTCAGCGTGCGTTTAAGTCGCCTGAGGGCTTTGGCATAGAAGGAATTGGTGCGTGCATAATACTTTTCGAAAGCATTTCGCGCCAATTCGTTTTCTTCGATGGGCTGAATTTTCTCGACTGGCAGCGGCTTCGTCCAGAGATTCGAGGCATAGAGGCCGTCGTTGCCGCAATTCGTTCCGCTACCGTCGAACCCCTCGTTCTGCACGAGCGAACGCCCCACGTTCAGCGAGAGAATATCAGCCAAGAACAGCGACGCATTCCATCGAATCGCCCACGAATTGTTCTTGCCTTCGATTTGTCGGCGCAACATCCGCGTAAACCCGTATTTTCCGTTGAAATCGAAGTGACGAGTCAGTTTCCGACGCTTCAGTTCGTCGAGCAATTCTTGTCCGTTGGGGTTGAAATGCTGCCAAGCGCGTCGCCACGTCGCCCAGCCCCAACTGCCCGTCCATTTAATCAGGAAAGTGTCGGGAAGCGTCGGATTCTGCGTGAAATCGCATGCCTGAATATGCCCTACTCGCCCCTCGTTTTTATAGATTTCCAATGCATCGTTCATAAATTGCAGAAAATAGGGCGCAAGCACGAGGTCGTCTTCCAAAACGATGACACGGTCGAAGCGTTCGAGCGTCTGCGTCACGCCGTCGATAATCGAGCGAGCCAAACCCCAATTTTCATCGCGCTCAACGATGTGAACGGCCCTAAAACCCTCGATGGAGCGCACGAAACGCCGCACCTCGGAAACCTCGTTTTTCGACGCTTCGTCTTTGGCGGCATCCGAAAAAACAAACAATTCACTTTCACCTGCCAAATCGTTGGCAAGCAAAGACGCCACACACCGCCGCACGTGCTCGGGACGGTTATAGACGAAAAGGAGGATGGGAGCAGTATTCATCATTTGGGAAACAATTGTGAGTGAAAATTTTGGATAAAATGAGGCCAGTCATTGCCATTTAAAAACCGTTCGTAGCCATCAATGGGGACCGACTCGTCGCCGTTTTCCTTCAAAATAGATGCCAAATCGGCGAACGTGTCAAATGTATAGACCCTCAACTGTGGATTATTGGCATAATCCTTGAAAGAGCCGACATTGGGACCGATGACTTTTGCCCCAAATGACAAGGAATCCATTAAAATGCCTGAACTGAGAATCGTATCCGAATGATAGGGAACCAACACGAAACGCGATTGACCGACCATTTCGCCGATTTCGTCGAAAGGAAGTCCTTCTGCCCTGTAAATGACATGATTTTTTTCCGCCAGCGATTGAATCGTTTTTTTCAATGCCGGATTCGGACAATTGCCCACGATATAGCACGATGGATTCCATTCGACATTCTGACTGAGATATTCAAGAAATTCCTTGACACCTTTGTACGGCGTGATGGTTCCCCAAATGATGAAATCGTATTGTTTCTCGACCACTCTACCACTCAACCGATTCTTGGTCGGATGATGCAAAAAGTGAGTCTTTTTCAAGGCATGAGGATATTGTTTTCGTACGATTTCAAGGCCTTCTTCTGCGTGCGTCACAATCAGGTTTGACATGTAAGCAATATACTTTCCCATCCATTTTTTTAGTCGGGCATGGTCTGATTGATGTGATTTCTTGTTGTGTAAAACCCAAACGACCTTTTTTTTGAAAATTTTCAACAAAGCAACATAGAAAATCGCAGCTATCGACTGAAGCAACCCATGTTTGTAGTCGGGTATGCTTTCAAACCAATTGAAAACGGTGATGTCGCCCCAGTTTTTGGGAAAGAGAATCGACAGCAACGGATTTCGGCTGGGACGATTGCCGACAACGGCCCAACCAGAGTTTTCGATGGCTTCGACGAAGTCATGAATGTACGGATTGGCACGCTCACCTTTTTCGTATGCGATATAGGGATAAATCGTTATTCTGTTCATTTTCAGATGGTTAATCAATTAAAACCGCTTTCTGACAAATTGCAAACTTTCCTCCAAAATCTTCGCATGGGCCAGTTTCAAAACGACGAAATAAAGTGCCGCAGCCATGACAATTCTAACCACCAAGAGAATCCAAAGGTTTTCGATGGACGATGTCAGGTAATGCGTGGCGACCATCACGCACAAGGCGATGAAAGCGAACGGAACGGTGTCTTTGAGGAACATCACGAGGCTGTAGCCTGTCAGTCGCTGTGTGAAATGATGCCAGACGAACACCCACAGGCAAGTCAGCGCGACGAATCCGACCACCATCGTTTGGATTCCATATCGATAAAGCACCCACATCAAGGCGATTTGCAAGGCTGCCAACGTGACAGTACAACCCATATACACACCCGATTTTCCTTTGCTGATAATCACATTGGAAAGCAGATAAGAAAGCGGAACCGATGCCCACGAAATGCACAAATATTGCAGCAATTTGGCCGATTCAATCCATTTTTCCGTGATGGCAAGCACGATGAACTCACGCGCCACCAAGGCCAACCCCAACATCAAGGGGAACGTGACGAAGGCCGTGAAGCGCATCATTTTGCGCAAAACGGTGAGTTGTCGTTCGCGCTCGTCGCTCAACCCGACCAAAACGGGTTGCGCCACCTGCTGCACCATTCCCTGTACCAGATAGGAACTCTTGCTGGCCCACGTGTTGGCCTGCGAATAGGTTCCAGCGATTTCCTTCGTGAAAAATTTGCCCAACAGAATGTTCAACACGTTGTTGTTGATGTGAATGGCGATGTTCGTGACGAGCAACTTGCACGAAAAGGGGAACATTCGCTTCACGGGCTCAAAATCGAGGTCGAAAGTGGGGCGCCAAGGCGAATAATGCCACAACATCAACGTGTTCAGACCGATATAGACGATGCTTTGCGTGGCGAGCGACCAATATTTGAAGTCTAACCACGCCATCGTCGCACCGACGACACTGGAAACCAGCACCGCGAACATTCCGGCCTTGGCCTGCTGCTTCACTCTCAAATTCTTGAAAAGCACGGCCGACTGTGCCGTACCCAAAGCCGACAGCGGAATGACAAGGAATGCGTAGCGACAGAGTTTCGTCAGCGCTGGCTCGTGGTAAAAATTCGCAATCAGCGGCGAAACGAAGAAAAGCAAGACGTAAAGGGCTGTTCCAACGATGATGTTGAACCAAAACACCGAGTTGTAATCGCGGTGCGTCGGATTTTTCAGGTTGGTCAAGGCTGCCGTGAAACCACTATTTTGGATTTCTTTGGCGACGAGCGGAAAAATGGCTATCATCGCCATCATTCCATAGTCGGTCTTCGAGAGCAGACGTGCCAGCACGATGCCAACAACCACTCCAATCAACTGCTGTACGCCATTGTTGGTGAGGCCCCAGAACAGCCCTTTTGACGTTTTTTCCTTCAGCGTTTCGCTCATTCGCTCCGCCCTTTTATTTCACCACGGGAATCAGCCAGAACTTAAACAATCGGTCTTTGTATTCGACGCGATAAGGCAGCTGCGCCTCGGCCTTATTGCTCCAACTGTCGATGCCGCCAACGCCTGCGTGCTCAAGGTCGAGCGTCAGTTCCGTATATTTCGATTTCGGCACGTCGGGCGAGTGGCGTTGGTGCTTCTCCTCACCTTCGTCGAGGTCGCTGATGTTGTAGTGCAGCGCAGAGGCCGAGAACGTTCCGCTGGCCTGAACGCGCAGGCCGACACCGTTTTTGTTGGTCTGATACCAGCGTCGGATGTCGCTCTTTGTACCTGTCTCCTGCGGACGGATGTAGGGGAAGAACTGCTCGTCGGCAGTCTGCTGATAAATGCCCACAGGCATACAATCCTTGCGGTCGCCATAGTTTTCAATCGGACCGCGGCCGTAATATTTGCTTTGGTCGAAATCGTAGGGCAAATCCATCACCACGCCGTAGCGGAACATTTTTTCGACTTTGGCTTCGGGGGCGGTCGTCATCTTCTCGAAAACGTGGATGGCTCCTCCGTCATCAATGACGTAGGCCATCATCAACTGGGCTTTCACGTCGGGCATATCGTAAACGGCCTTCACCGTTGCCTCGTTTTTCTTCTTGTCATACGAGGAAGTCAGTTCGGTCAGGGTCATTTTCGGGTCTTTCCAAACCTTGAAGAACTTATGTAGGCCAGCGCCCATATCGTTGTCGGTCGGGGCGCGCCAGAAATTCGGACGCAGCGTACCGCCTTCACCCAAAAGGTCGTTGCCGTATGCCTGATATTGCTTCAAAAGACCTGTCGTTTTGTCGAATTTGATGCTGAAATTGTTGTTCCAGACGGCGATTTCGTCGGATTTTTTCTTGTTGTCAATTTTAATTTTCGATTTTGACAAGGCACCTATGGTCTTCATCCCAAAAATCTGTTCGAAATCATAAAGATCCCTATCTTCGGAATCATTGAAAAGAAGATCCTTGTTTTGCCTTACGGGAATCTGGAAGAAAGCCACGCGATGACCTTTCTCCAACAGCGACTCGGCTTCTTTCTGAGTAATTTCGATATTCAAAAGAATTTCTGTAGAGAAGCCGTCGGGTTCGTCTATCGGAAAATGAATTTCATACGTTTTCGACTGCTGCGGAGCAATGTCGAGGTTGTCGATGACACCTTTTTCAAACACGCATCCATCTACAAGCATCGTCCAAGTCATCTGATAGTTACTCAAATCGCGGAAGAAATATTCGTTGAACACCTCCACAGTCAACGTTTTAGCGATGTCGCCAACGGGTTTCACCCAAATGTTCTGATACTGATACGCCACTTCGTAGGCGTGGGGATTCAGTTGGCGGTCGGGACCGATGATACCGTTGTTGTTGAAGTTGTTGTCGGAATAGTCGTAGTCGTTATAGTCGCCGCCGTAGGTATAGTGGATTTTGTTCAATTCGGAATATGGCAGGTTCGCCACCTTGTTCAATTCGTCAAGCGAAGCGGTGAGGTTCTTCGGATTGATGTTGCGGTGAAGGGCCTGATCGACGAAGTCCCAAATGTAGCCACCCTGATACTTCGGATATTTGCGGATGAGTTCCCAATATTCCTTCAGTCCACCGCCAGAATTTCCCATCGTGTGGTTGTATTCGCACTGAATCAGCGGCTTTGTCAGGCTGTCGTTCTTGCAGTAAGCCTCGCATTCCGCAGGTGTGCGATACATCGGGCAGAAGATGTCGGTGTTCCAACCCGTTTGTCCTGCTTGTTCCCACTGGCACGGACGCGATTGGTCGGCCTCTTTCACCCATTCGTAGGCCGCCTCGAAGTTCGGTCCGTTCACTGTCTCGTTTCCGAGCGACCACACGATGACCGACGGATGGTTGAAATGCGCCGCCACGTTGTGCTGATTGCGCTCGAGAATCTGCTTGGCGAAGGTCGGTTTCTTGGCCTCGGCATCGTCGCCATACTGGAAACCGTGGCTTTCCTGATTGGCCTCAGCCGTGACGTAAAGTCCGTATTCGTCGCAAAGGTCGTACCAAATCGGGTCGTCGGGATAGTGACAGGTGCGCACGGCATTGATGTTCAGTCGTTTCATAATCTGAATGTCCTGAATCATCCGCTCACGCGACACGACATAGCCGCCGTCGGGGTCGATTTCGTGGCGATTCGCACCCTTGATTAAAATGGGTTTTCCGTTCACCAACAACTGCGAATTCTTGATTTCCACGCGGCGGAAACCGACTTTCACGGGAATGACTTCGATGGGCTTCATTTTTGCCAACTCAGCCTCCACCTGTTCACTAGGCCTGTTCGTATTCAGTTTTCTTATGTCGTAAACCTTTGCCACAAGCGTATAAAGATAAGGTGTCTCTGCCGTCCAAGTCTTGCAGTTTTTCAATGCAATATTGTCGAAAAGACGGCTGTAGTCGTTCACATCAGGTGAGTGGTCTGCATCTGTGGGAATAACCTTTTTACCATCAGCATCGAGTAGTTCGTAGTTTACTCTGATAAATTCATCAGTTGACAATTTTGCTTCGATTTCCAACGTACCAGTCGTATAGTCGTCGAACAATCCTTGTTTAATTTTCAAATCCTCAACGTGAAACTCCTTGTTTCTGGCATACAGAAAACAATCACGCGCCACACCGCTCAATCGCCAGAAGTCTTGGTCCTCGCACCACGAGCCGTCGCACCAGCGGAACACCTGAAACGCAATCAGGTTCTCCTCGCCAGCCTTCACGAAGGGCGTGATGTCGAACTCGGCAGCCACTTTCGAGTCCTCGGCATAGCCTACGAACTTGCCGTTCACGTAGAGATAGATGCACGACGTGACGCTTCCGAAATGAGCAATGACTTGCTTTCCGTTCCAGTCGGCAGGAATCGTGAACGAGCGGCGATACGAACCCACGTGGTTGTCCTTCACGGGCACTCTCGGCGGTTTTCCGTCGAAATGAGTTTTCCACGCGAAACCCGGATTCACATAAATCGGGTCGCCGTAGCCGTTCATCTCCCAAATACCAGGCACGGGTATCGTTCCCCAACTCGAATCGTCGAGGTTCGGCTCGAAAAAGTCGGCGGGACGCTGGTCGCGGTTCTCCACCCAGTTGAATTTCCACGTGCCGTGCAGCGACAGGAAGTTTTTCGACTTCGTGCGGTCGCCCTGCAATGCCAACGCCTCGTTTTCGTAAGCGAAAAACGTGGTATGCAACGGCAGTCGGTTGAGTTCATTCACGTCCAAGTCCTCGATTTCGGTCATCGTCGGCTGAATCACCCTTGCCGGAACGAGTTTCATGGGCTTCACTACTTTTTTCTTCGCAGCCTGCGTGCTGAGGGCCAGTCCTGCGAGGGCGGCCAAAAAGAATAGTCTTTTCATTGTCGATCGTTTTATTTGGTTTTGAAATTTTTCGTAGTCAATCGCATCTTCGTGATGAAAATATTGCGTGCAAAGTTATAAAAAACTACCCAAAAACACAAAAATCGACTATTAAAAATTCTCAATAATGTTAAATTTTCGTAACTCTTGCCATTTTTGCCAATTCCACCATTCACCATTTCATCATTTCTTACTACCTTTGCAGTCCGATTATTTGGGGAGGGCTTAGAATCCCCGCGCATGAGGGTGTTAATAGCAATGTCTTTGGCCGGGCATTGTGGTTAGTGAATCGCTCGTGTACATTAATAATTAAATTGAAAACGTTTTTGAAGTAAAATTTTAAAATTGAAATGAACACTTTAAGCTACAAGACTATTTCCGTGACGAAGGAAACAGCCGCAATGAACAAAGAGTGGGTGGTCATCGACGCTGCCGACCAAGTTGTTGGTCGCCTGTGCACGAAGGTTGCCAAGCTGCTGCGCGGAAAGTACAAACCCACATTCACCCCGCACGTCGATTGTGGTGACAACGTAATCATCATCAATGCCGACAAGGTGGTTTTCACCGGCAAGAAAGAGACCGACAAGGTCTATACACGCTACACGGGCTATCCCGGCGGTCAGCGTTTCAACTCGCCCGCCGAGTTGCGCAAGCACCCCTACGGTTCGGAGCGCATCATCAAGCACGCCGTGAAGGGTATGCTGCCGAAAGGCCGTCTGGGTCGCCATCTGCTCGACAACCTCTATGTCTATAACGGCACGGAGCATCCGCACGAGGCACAGAAGCCGAAGGCCATCGACATCAATCTCTATAAGTAATTGAGGGAGTAAAAATCAAGTAGTAAAGTAAAAAAACAGATTATATGGAACAAATCAATGCAGTCGGTCGTCGCAAGAGCTCTGTTGCTCGTGTCTATCTGACGGAGGGAACCGGCAAAATTGTCATCAACAAGCGTGAGCTGGAGCAGTATTTCCCCTCGGGCATTCTGCAGTACGTTGTGAAGCAGCCCCTGCAGCTGCTCGGCGTGGAAGGCAAGTACGACATCAAGGTCAACCTCGACGGCGGTGGTTTCACCGGTCAGAGCCAGGCCCTTCGTATGGCCATCGCACGTGCGCTTGTGAAAATCAATGCCGACGACAAGAAGGCGCTGAAGGCTCAGGGCTTCCTCACCCGCGACTCTCGTGAGGTTGAGCGCAAGAAGCCGGGTCAGCCCAAGGCACGCCGCCGCTTCCAGTTCAGTAAGCGTTAATCACTGGACAAGTTTAGCATCTAAACCCTTGAGACTTGAATGGACAACTGGCAATTGTCAAATGGTAAATTGTCAAATTGTCAAATTCCAATTACTCATCGGTTGGATTCTAAGAGAGAATCAAAAAAGAAAGTAAACTAACAAAAAAAACAGAAAGAAACTATGTCAAGAACAAATTTTGACCAACTCCTGCAGGCAGGTTGCCACTTCGGCCACCTCACCCGCAAATGGAACCCCGCCATGGCTCCCTACATCTTCATGGAGCGCAACGGCATTCACATCATCGACCTGCACAAGACCGTCGAACGTGTCGATAAGGCAGCAGAAGCACTCAAGCAAATCGCCAAGTCGGGCAAGCGCATCCTCTTCGTAGCCACGAAGAAGCAGGCCAAGGACATCGTCGCCGAGAAAGCCATCTCGGTCGGTATGCCCTACGTCATCGAGCGTTGGCCGGGCGGAATGCTCACCAACTTCCCCACCATCCGCAAGGCAGTGAAGAAGATGGCCAACATCGACAAACTCATGGAAGACGGAACATTCTCCAACCTTTCGAAGCGTGAATTGCTGCAAATCACCCGTCAGCGTGCGAAACTCGAGAAAAACCTCGGTTCCATCGCCGACCTGACCCGTCTGCCCAGCGCATTGTTCGTGGTTGATGTGATGAAAGAGCACATCGCCGTGCGCGAGGCCAACCGCCTCGGCATTCCCGTGTTTGCCATGGTCGATACCAACAGCAACCCCAACAACATCGACTTCGTGATTCCCGCCAACGACGACGCGAAGGATTCCGTCGATGTGATTCTGAGCGCTTGCTGCCAGGCCATCGCCGAAGGTATCGAGGAGCGCAAGGCCGAGAAAGCCGACGAGAAAGCCGCAGCCGAGCAAGCTGAGGAAGCAGCCGAGATGAAGCCGCGCCGTCAGCGTCGCAACCGCAAGGACGAAGCCGCTCCCGCCGCCGAGGAAGTCGCCGAAGCACCCGCTGAAGAGGCTCCCGAAGCAGAGGAAGAAGCACCTGCCGCAGAGTGAAATAAATCGTAAATTGTAAATCTTTAAATTGTAAATTAGATTATGGCTTACCAAGTAAGTATGGAAGATATCAAGAAGCTCCGCACCATGACCGGTGCAGGCCTTGCCGACGTGAAGAAAGCACTGACCGAGGCCGAGGGAGACTTCGACAAAGCAAAGGACTTGCTGCGCGAGCGCGGATTGGCCATCGCCGCCAAGCGTTCCGACCGCGAGACCTCTAATGGTTGTGTACTCGTCAAGGCCGTCGAAGGCTTTGCCGCAATGGTCGCCGTGAAGTGCGAGACCGACTTCGTTGCCAACGGAGCCGACTTCATCGCCATGACACAGGCCATCCTCGACGCAGCCATCGCCAACAAGTGCCAAAACATCGACGAAGTGAAGGCTCTCACGCTCGCCGACGGACAGACCGTTCAGGACACCGTCACACAGCGTTCGGGCATCACCGGCGAAAAGATGGAACTCGACGGCTACCTCACCCTCACGGGCGACAACATCGAGGTCTATGACCACATGGGCAAGCACACGCTCTGCACGATGGTTCAGCTCAACAAGCAGAACGTCGATGCCGGCCACAAGCTCGCCATGCAGGTTGCAGCCATGAAGCCCGTCGCACTCAACGCCGAGAGCGTCGAGCAGAAGGTGCTTGACGAAGAATACAAGACCGCCGTCGAGAAGACCAAACTCGAGCAGGTCGAGAAATTCGTCGAAATGAAGCTCAAGAAGGCAGGACTCAACCCCAACCTCGTCGATTCAGAAGACCACATCGAGTCGAATATGGCGAAGGGCTGGCTCACGCAGGAGCAGGCCGACGAAGCCCGCAAGATCATCGCCGAGGCGAAGGTCGAGGGTGAGGCCCAGTTGAAGATGCCGATGATTGAAGGCATTGCCAAGGGTCGCGTGCAGAAGTTCCTCAAGGAAAACTGCCTCGTCGATCAGGAATTCCAGTTCGGCGACGGCGACAAGGCCACCGTACAGCAGTGGCTCGCCCAGCAGGACAAGGAACTGCAAATCGTCGCCTTCAAGCGCTTCACGCTTGTAGCAGAGTAAAGAATCATTGTTCTGGATACTCTGTACCACGTGTAGTAACTCGTGAGAGAGAACAGCGCGGAGGAGTATAATTTTTCATAATTTTATTTGTTGGCGTCAGTCGTCCCTGTGAAGAGACGACTGATGTTTTTTTGTTTCCAAAATCAAAAAGAGCCCGAATCGTTTGGCGGTTCGGACTTTTTTTGAATATTTTTTTCTCGTTCGACAAAAAAATCGTTGGATTTTTCTTTTTTACGCGAAAATTTTGTAATTTTGCGGATAGAAACAAAAAAATGAAAAGAATATGATAACATCGATTGTTGCACAAGATTCGCGTGCGGTGACAGTTCGCATGAGCCGCCGACGCTGGAACAGGATTCAGCGGTTGGAGCAGGCATACAAACTGGCTCACACCATCAAGCGGAGTATGAAACAAGCCGAGACTGCACCAAGTATGACCGTAGAAGAGGCGATGGACTTCATCGACAAATTATGATTCAGGAAGTCCGCTTCTCCGACGAGTTCAACCGCGCTTTCAAGCGTTTAAAGAAACGCTATCGCTCGTTGCCAGCTGACCTGAAGCAGCTGTTGGCTTCACTTGTGACCAATCCGAAGCAGGGAACCGAACTTTACAACGGAATGCGCAAGATTAGGGTGAGTTTCACCTCGAAAAGCAAGGGCAAACGTGGCGGCGGCAGGGTCATCATTCGTCTTGCTGTCAATGAAACAAGCCTTACATTCGTCTATATTTACGACAAAAGCGATTACGACAATGTCTCCGACGAATTCCTCGACCAAATCATCGTCGATGTCGGACAAGGAAAGTTCACTTCATTGGCAATAGGAGCATCAGAGGCTTAGATTTCATTTTTAATGAACAATGTACCCAAACAAAGGTACCAAACCGCGAAAATTTCTGCTCAAAAAATAAAAAACTATCCGAATCGCTTGGCGGTTCGGACTTTTTTTTATTAAAATATCACTTGTTCGACAAAAAAATCTTCTTTTTTTCTTTTTTACGCGAAAATTTTGTAATTTTGTAGCGTGTTTCTCGAAAGAGAATACGATTTTAATTGCTCAACTTTCCTGTGCGAACTACGACCTCGAACAAGGAGATTAACGAGCGAACCAATATACTGAGGAGTATGCGCTTTGCAGCGCAGACAACTCCATTAGTATATTGAGGCTGTCGTAGGCCTGCACAGGAAATGGCGGGTCTGCGCTTTTCTTTTTTCAAAAGTTTGTGCAGATTTCCACAAGAAAGAAATTATTTTAACAATTTAAAATAAAAAAACGTATGAAGAAAAAAATATTTACCCTACTGCTCGCCCTTGTCGCAATAGCGACAACGGCGCAAGCGCAAGTCGTTTTAAACGAGACGAACTTCCCCGACGCAAATTTCCGTGCGACCTTGGCCTGGATTCTCAGAATTCGCGAGAGCGACGAAATCACCGAAGCGAAAATCGCCGCTACGACTTATCTTAATGTTTCAAGTAAAAACATAGCCAACCTTACGGGAATCGAACACTTCACCGCGCTGACTAGGTTGAACTGCACCAACAACCAACTAACTTCGCTCAATGTGTCGAAAAACACCGCGCTGACAGAGTTGTCTTGTGGCCACAACCAACTGACCTTGCTCGATGTATCGAACAACACTGCGCTGACAAATTTGGACTGCCGTAGCAACCAACTGACTTCGCTCGATGTGTCGAAAAACACCGCGATGACAAGGTTGTACTGCTACAACAACCAACTGACCTCGCTCGATGTGTCGAAAAACACCGCGATGACAAAGTTGCACTGCTACAACAACCAACTGACCTCGCTCGATGTGTCAAAAAACACCCCGTTGACAGGGTTGTACTGCGCCGGCAACCAACTGACTGCAATTGATGTGTCGAAAAATACTGCGCTAACACTGTTATCCTGCGAAAACAACCAACTGACTGCGCTCGATGTGTCGAACAACACCGCGCTGACATACTTGTACTGCGCCGACAACCAACTGACTGCGCTCGATGTGTCAAAAAACACCGCGCTGACAACTTTGTGGTGCTACCGTAACCAACTGACTGCGCTCGATGTGTCGAAAAACACCGCGATGACAGAGTTGTGGTGCTACACCAACCAACTGACTTCGCTCGATGTGTCGGGATGTACTGCGCTTACAAATTTGTGGTGCCTCGGCAACCAAATCAAGGGTGCGGCGATGGATGCGCTCGTAGGAAGTCTGCCGACGGTGAGCAAAGGATCCTTCTATGTGATTGACACAAAAGACGAAAACGAAGGGAACGTTTGCACGAAGGCGCAGGTTGCCGTCGCCAAAGGAAAGGGCTGGACGGTGTATGATAACAACGGAGGTTCTAAACAAGAATACGAGGGAAGCGACGACACTACGGCAATTGACGCTTCGCTCAATGACAATGGAAAAATGATAAATGACAATTATTATTCCATTGATGGTGTGAAGTTGAGCGGTGAGCCGACGAAGAAGGGAATTTATATTTACAAAGGTAAAAAAGTAAAAAGGTAAAAAAGGAGTTCCCTTGAGCGAATGCAAAAAAATCGTGAAGTATGGAGTGAGGAGTGTGAAGTGAGAAATGCATTTGGCTTAACTTCTTTAACTTCTTAACTCCTGAGCGAAGCAATAACTTCCTAAAAAAATGCGAATCTTTTGCAAAGGTTCGCATTTTTTTGTACCTTTGCAATTTGAAACTAAACAATCAGACTACAAGAATATGGACCAGAAAAAAAACAACACTTGCGCCACCATCGCCTATCCAAAGGCGGAGTGGTCGCCTGCGTGCGACATTTTGATGCACACACCCGGACAGGAATTGTTCGACGGCGTGATTCATCCCTCTGCCGCACTGTTTGAAGACTATTTCGACGTGAACCAAGCGGCTGCCGAGCACCGACAGTACATCAGAATGTTGGAGGCCAACGGCATCAAGGTGCACACGGTGAGCAAAATTCTGCACGAGACGGACATCGAGAAACTGCGCACGTTGGCCGAGAAAATGCTGACTTACGACATCAGCCACATCAACGAGGAGAATCCCGACGCTTCGGAGAACTACCGCCAGTATGTGCTGTCGAAAATGAGCCGCGCCGACCTGATCAGTTGCATCTTGCGCCAGCCGACGGTGACGCTCTACAAAACCGACCTGAACACGGGCTACGAGGCTGTTTATAGCCTGCGACCGCTCATCAACCTGTATTTCACGCGCGACCAGAGCATCACCACGCCGCGCGGGCACGTGATTTGCAAGATGAATTCGTCGCAGCGTGCGCCCGAAACGGAAATCATCGCATTCTGCTACGAGCACCTCGGTCAAAAGCCGATTCTTCGCATCACGGGCGACGGCCGATTGGAGGGTGGCGACTATATTCCGGCGGGCGACATGTCGCTCATCGGCTGCGGTATGCGCACCAACGATGAGGGCATCCGTCAACTGATGGAGGCCGACGCTTTCGGTCACGACACCATCGTTGTCGTTCGCGACCACAAATTCTGGCAGATGCAGATGCACCTCGACACGTATTTCAACGTCATAGACCGCGACCTTTGCACGATGGTGACGAGCCGACTGAACGCACAGCCGGGGTCGCCGGAGTTTGTCACGTGTGATGTGTATCGAAGGGAAGGGAAAGGCTCTTACGAGTTGGTGGAGCGCGACCTGTCGTTTGTCGATTTCATTCGCCAGCAGGGCTACGAGATTATCCCCATCAACCACGACGACGAAATGCACTATGCCAACAACTTCCTGACCATCGGACCGCGCCACATTATGGCGGTCGGACGGCAGTCGATTGACTACTACAAGTCGATGGCCGATGCAGGTGTGATGGTGGAGTGGATTCCGCTGGAAAGCCTCATCAACGGCTACGGCGCTGCGCATTGTATGACACAAGTATTGAGAAGAGGAGTTGAGGAGTAAGGAGTATGAAGATTTTAGCCATTGGAAAGAACTACGCGCTACACAATAAAGAGATGGATGGCGCGTTATATAAGACAGCGGAGCCTGTCGTGTTTATGAAGCCCGATTCGGCCCTGTTGAAGGACGGAAAGCCGTTTTTCCTGCCCGACCACCTCGGGCGCGTCGATCACGAAGTGGAAGTCGTGGTGCGCATTTGTCGGCTCGGCAAGAACATCGACGAGCAGTTTGCCCATCGCTATTACGACGCGCTGACCGTGGGCATCGACTTCACGGCACGCGACCGCCAGCGACGGCTGAAAGACAACGGCCATCCGTGGGAAGTGGCGAAGGCCTTCGACGGCAGTGCAGCCATCGGCGAATGGGTCGAAATCGAGGGAAAGGACATTCAGAACCTGCATTTCCACCTCGACATCAACGGCCAGACCGTGCAGAAGGGTTGGACGGGCGATATGCTCTATCGGGTCGATGAACTCATCAGTTACGTCAGTCGCTACTTCACCCTGAAAACGGGCGATTTGCTCTACACGGGCACGCCTGCGGGTGTCGGTCCGGTGAAGATTGACGACCATCTGGAAGGCTGGCTCGAAGACCAGAAACTGCTCGACTTCCGCGTGAAGTGAAATTTTTAAGAAAAAAAGTGATTTATGCCCATCAAGTGCTGTAAGAAACTCATCGCAACCTGTCTGTTCTCCTGCATTGCCCTCACGTCGCAAGCGCAGCAGCGATTCTTCAACCTCACCCGTGAACAGGTGAAAATCGACTCGCTACTGCCCCACTTCGGCTATGGCATCGCGCTCGGCGAGCATTTCGAAGACTCGACTTATTCGGCCTCGATTCTCTATCCCGAATTTATTGACATGTCGCCCTCTGACGTGGAAAAATATATGAATATTTCGGGGGAACCGTTGCCGGAAATGCCGGAAATCGAGCAACTGGTGATGAAGAGTCGCGGAAAAGGCACTTTCAGCGTCCGATTCCAGCCGCTCGTCTATCGCGAGGGTCGCCATCAGATTTTGGTGAGTTTTATGCTGAGAATCGAGTCGAAAGCGAAGGAAAAGGCACAGAAAAGTCCGAAAAGAGCCGGTTCAACGGGTCGATATGCCGAAAATTCGGTGTTGGCAAACGGTCGATGGGCGAAAATTCGCGTTGCTGAGTCGGGCATCTATCAAATCACCGACGACCTCATCAAAAAAGGTGGTTTTTCCGACCTGAGCAAGGTGAAAGTCTATGGCTACGGCGGTCATCTGCAGCCCGAAGTGCTGAACGAAGCCTACCTGCGACAGACCGACGATTTGCAGGAAGTGGCGCAGTGCGTGGTCGATGGCAAACGATTTTTCTACGCCAACGGCCCCGTGAGTTGGGAGAGTGCCGAAACGACGATGCGCACGCGAAATCCTTACAGCGACTACGGCTACTACCTCCTCACCGAGAGCGACGAAACGCCGAAAACCATTGCGCAAGAAGAATTTTTGAAGGCTCACTACCCGAATTTCGACGACTACCACGTGCTCCACGAAATCGACAACTTCGCGTGGGTTGAGGGGGGCAGAAACCTCTACGAAAACACGCCCATCAACCAAGGTTCGTCGAAAACCTACACCATCGCCTCGCCCGTGACAGGGAAGTTGGGCAAACTTTGCGTCATTGTTTCGGCAGGCGTGAACAGCACAGTGCAGGTACATTGCAACGGCATAGCGCTCGGAACCATCAACATTGCCTTGTCGAGCATCAACTACGAGAAAGGCCACGCCACCAGCCGCGTTTTCAACATCGACGACCTCGCCGCCAACAACGAAGTGACGATTACGACGACCTCGGGCGGACCAGTGCGCCTCGACTACATCTCGCTGACCCTCAGCGAGCCGAAAACCGCACCCAACCTGCAAAGTGGTTCGATTCCCGTGCCGGAATACGTACACAACATCACCAACCAAAACCTCCACGCTGACGGTCCGACCGATATGGTCATCGTCATTCCGACGACACAAAAACTGCTCTCGCAAGCCGAGCGACTCGCCCAATACCACCGCGACCGCGACGGACTGCGCGTGCGCATCGTTCCCGCCGATGAAATTTTCAACGAATTTTCGAGCGGAACACCCGACGCGACGGCCTACAAGCGTTATCTGAAAATGCTCTACGACCGAGCCGAAACCGAGGCCGACCAACCGCGATTTCTCCTGCTTTTCGGCGATTGCGTTTGGGATAACCGAATGAACACCAACGACTTACGCCACACATCGCCCGACGATTATCTGCTCTGCTTCGAGAGCGAAAATTCGTTCAGCGAGACCTATTGCTACGTCAGCGACGAATTTTTCTGTATGCTCGACGACAACGAAACGCTGACCAGCGGCTCCTATCCCTACGAGCGCCCTGCCGGACTGGCCGATGTGGCGGTCGGACGCTTCCCCGTCGTCACCGAAGCGGCGGCGAAAGTGATGGTCGATAAAGTCATCGCCTACGAATCGAACCAAAACGCCGGAAACTGGCAAAACACCCTCGTGTTCATGGGCGACGACGGCAACAACAATGCCCACATGCGCGACGTGAACGATGCCGCCCACGACATTTCGATACGCCATCCGGGCTACATCATCAAAAAAGTGATGTGGGACGCCTATACACGCGAGACTTCATCGACGGGAAACACCTATCCCGAAGTGACAAAAATCGTCAAGCAATACCAACAGCAGGGCGCACTCGTCATGGACTATGCCGGACACGGACGCGCCGACCAGATTTCACACGAGTCGGTATTGAAACTATCTGATTTTGAGCAATTTACGAATCAAAATCTACCATTGTGGATTACGGCCTCGTGCGACATCATGCCCTACGACGGACTGACGCCGACCATCGGCGAAACGGCTGTGCTCAGCGCGAAAGGCGGTTCCATCGCTTTCTACGGAACGGCTCGAACGGTGTTCGTTTCGCAAAACAAGATTATGAATATGTCGTTCCTGAAATACGTGCTCGGATTCGACGAAAATGGCAAGCCGAACACGCTCGGCGAGGCGCAGATGCTGGCGAAAAACGAGATGATTGCGCAGGGAAAGGACAAAACCGTGAACATGCTGCAATATCAACTTTTGGGCGACCCCGCGCTGGCGTTGAAAGTGCCGACGGGCAACATTGTCATCGACGAAATCAACGGCATCGACATCAAGAATAGCGGTGCAAACCTGCCGAAACTGAAGGCTGGAAGCATCGCGAAAATCAAAGGACACATCGAAGGCGGAAGCGATTTCAACGGTACGATGACCGCCGTGGTGCGCGACACCGAGGAAACCATCGTCTGCAAACTCAACAACACCGACCGCGACGGTGGCTCGCAGACCGCTTTCTTCTACCGAGACCGCACGAAAACGCTCTACAATGGCTCCGACAGCATCCAAAACGGCCAGTTTGAGTTCGAATTTGCCGTGCCGAAAGACATCAACTATGCCGACGACACGGGCCTCATCAACATTTATGCCGTGAACAAAGACCGCACGAGAACTGCCCACGGCTCGTCAGACAGATTCCTCGTCGGCGGCACCGAAACGGCGGGCAACGACTCCATCGGGCCGAGCATCTACTGCTATCTGAACTCGCCCTCGTTCAGTAACGGCGGCGACACCAATACAACGCCCTATTTCGTGGCGCAAGTGAGCGACCAAGACGGCATCAACGCCTCTGGAAACGGCATCGGACACGACCTTGAACTCATCATCGACGGCGACATGGCGAAGACATTCGTCCTCAACGACAATTTCCGCTTCGACTTCGGCAGTTACACGACTGGCACCACGTTCTACCAGATTCCCGAACTCGAACCCGGTATGCACACGCTACTTTTCCGCGCGTGGGACGTGCTCAACAACTCCTCAACGGCGCAACTGTCGTTCAACGTCGTCAAAGGGCTTTCGCCGACGCTTTTCAACGTGAGTTGTACGCAAAATCCCGCCCGAACCTCCACGACCTTCATCATCAACCACGACCGCACGGGCAGCTTGATGGATGTAGAACTCGACATTTTCGACATGAGTGGACGCCAACTCTGGCACCACGAGGAAAGCGGCGTTTCTACCGACGCAACCTACACGCTCACGTGGAACCTCAATGTCGATGGCGGACAACGACTGCAGACGGGCGTTTATCTCTATCGCGTCAGCGTGTCGTGCGAAGGCAGCAAAAAAGTGTCGAAAGCCAAGAAACTCATCGTCATCGGGTCGTAAAAAATCGTAAAATCGAGCGATTGGAAGCCCCGAAAATAATAAAATGGCGATTTTTGCGTTATCAAATAACATCAATCGAAAAAAGGATATGATTCAAAAGACCATAATGAGGAAATTGCTCTTCGTCACAATGCTGTTTTTCACCGTCGGCGCAGCGAAGGCGCAAGACAAGAAAGACATGTTCAACCCCGTGAATGCGTCGGTGACATCGCAGACCATCGCGCCCGATGCCCGTGCTGCCGGTATGGGCGACGTGGGTGTGGCAACCGAGGCCGACGTGAACTCGCAATACTGGAATCCGGCGAAATATCCGTTCGCCATTTCGCGTGCAGGCATCGCGCTGAACTACACGCCGTGGCTGCGCCAACTCGTCAATGACATGGACTTGGCCTATCTGTCGGGCTATTATCGCATCGGCGACTATTCGGCCATTTCGGGTTCGCTGCGCTATTTCTCGCTCGGCGAGGTGTTTCTTTCCGAGACCGACAACGCGATGACTATCAAGCCTTATGAAATGTCGTTCGACGTGGCCTATTCGATGATGCTCAGCGAGAAATTCTCGTGGTCGGCAGGTCTGCGCTTCATCTACAGCGACCTGACCTACGACTACACCGACGACACAAAGCCGGGAACGGCCTTCTCTGCCGACCTCGGACTTTACTACCAGAACTATCTGAACCTCGGCGACCGCGAATGTCAGTTGGGTTTGGGTATGAACGTGTCGAACATCGGTTCGAAAATCACTTTCGGCGGTGACGACAACCCCGAATTCATTCCGACGAACCTGCGACTCGGTGCCTCGCTGATGATTCCCGTCGATGAATACAACCGTTTCACGATTGCTGCCGACGCCAACAAACTGCTCGTGCCGACCTATCCGAAGCAGGAAGAGGGCGAATCGACCGAAGCCTATCAGCAGCGTGTGCAGAAAGATTACTACGACATTTCGAGCATCAGCGGCATTTTCAAGAGCTTCAGCGATGCGCCAAACGGCTTCAAGGAGGAATTGCAGGAAATTCAGTGGAGTGTGGGTGCCGAATATTGCTACCACGACCAATTCACGCTGCGTGCCGGCTATCACCACGAGGCCGAAAACAAGGGTAACCGCAAGTATTTCACCTTCGGTGCCGGTTTCCGAATGAATGTCTTCTCGCTCGACGCGGGCTATGTGATTGCCACGGCGAAGAGCAATCCACTCGACCAAACGCTGCGCTTCACGCTGACGTTCGATATGGATGGTATCAAGGACCTTTTTAGGAGATGATTTTCGTGGAGTGTGAAGTGTGGAGTGTGGAGTGAAAAACGAGAAAGGAAGAGAAAATGATGGGTTTTCGAGTAGGTTTCGGATTTGACGTTCATCAGTTGGTTCCCGACAGAGAACTTTGGCTCGGCGGCATTTTGATTCCTTTCGAGAAAGGACTGCTCGGCCACAGCGACGCCGACGTGCTCATCCACGCCATTTGCGACGCACTGCTCGGTGCCGCCAACCTGCGCGACATCGGCCACCACTTTCCCGACACCGCCGCCGACACACTCAACATCGACAGCAAAATCATCCTTCGGAAAACTGTCGAACTGCTGCGCAAAAACGGCTACGAGGTCGGCAACATCGATGCCACCGTCTGCGCCGAGCGTCCGAAACTCAATCCGCATATTCCGCAAATGCAGCAAACAATGGCTGAAGTCATGGGCATTTCCGCTGGTCAAATTTCCATCAAAGCCACCACCACCGAACGCCTCGGTTTCACAGGTCGCGAAGAGGGCATTTCCGCCTATGCCGTCGCCCTCATCGGCAAAAACGACGCATAAAATCGAGATTAGACGGAAAATCCCTAACTTTGCACCAAATTGATGGGTATGACAGTCGAAAAAACGATGAAAACAATCGGGACGAAGCATTTTTTTCTGCTTCTGCTCTTGAACATGGCATTTTCGGCAGCGAGAGCCGTGAGTTATTCCGGTACGCTGCCCGTCGTTTTCATCAATACGACCAGTGCCATCGAGTCGAAAACCGACTATGTGGACGCTACTTTCTACCTCGACCCGATGGGCATCGACGGCTACGAGGCCATCGGTTCTGCCGACGACCCGTTCCCCTTGAAAATACGAGGTCGCGGAAACTACACTTGGTACGGGCCTTTCGAGAAAAAAGCCTATAAAATCAAACTTGAAAGCGGTCTTCCGCTGCTCGGAATGCCCAAAAACAAGCATTTCGCACTGCTCGCCCATGCCGACGGCGGCCAAACGGCCTTTTTCCGCAACACGGCAGGTTTTGAACTCGGACGACTTGTCGGACTGGAGTTCACACCGCAACAACGACCCGTAGAACTGGTGCTCAACGGTGACTATCGGGGACTTTATTTCCTGACCGAGACCGTGCGCGTGGGACAACGGCGCGTGAACATCGCCGAACAGCAAAACCGCGAGACCGACCCCGAACTCATCACGGGCGGCTGGCTCGTCGAAATCGACAATGTCAATGAGTCGTGGCACCAAATCATTCCGTCGCTCGCAGGCACCGAACTGACGCGCTTCCGCGTCACCTACCACTCGCCCGACACGCTGTCCACCGCCCAACGGCAGTATCTCTCCAATCAAATCAAGTCGATGCTGCGCACGGTCTATGTCGCCGACAAAAACGACACCGAATGGGAGCAATTCATCGACCTCGACGCCCTCGCCCGCTACTATCTCGTGGTGGAAATGCTCGACCACGTGGAGGCGTTTCTCGGCAGTTGCTACCTCTACAAAGACCGAGGCGAAATGGCGTGGAAGTTCGGGCCACTTTGGGATTTGGGACATGCTTTCAACGGTTGGCACCCGAAAAATCGCTTTCTCTATCAATACAAACACGAAACATCTGCCGATTGGGACATCTGCATCATGGAGGAATTGGCGAAATTCCCGCGACTGCAAGAGCGCGTCAAAGAACTTTGGAACGATTTGTCGCCAACACTCTACCCTACCCTGACGACCTATCTGCGAAATTTCGCGGCGCAAATTGCCGAGGCTGCCGCCTGCGACTACGAGCGTTGGCCCGACTACGGCACAGCCGACACGAATGTCGCAGTGGAATATTGCTTAAACTTGTTGGAACAGAAGCGTCAATTCCTTGAAAATCAATGGAGTAGCGATTATTCTGGCATTGAAAAAATCGACAAAAAACAACCCGACCATTCGATTTACGACCTGCAAGGACGCAGACTAAATCGACACGAAAATTTGAAATCGGGCATCTATCTCAAAGGCGGAAAAAAAATTCTTATCAGAAAAACTGCGAAATAAATTTTGTTTTTTGCTTTTTTTGTCCTAACTTTGCAAAAAATCGTAAAAAATCGAAGAAAATGCAGAACAATTGCCATCTTTCGACGCTGATTCACGAGCAGGCGAAGAAGTACGGCGCAAAGCCCGTGCTGAACTTCAAAATGTTCGGTTCGACCGAGTGGAAAGCCGTGTCGTGGAATCAGTTTTCGCTGCGTGTGAAACAGGTGTCGAACGCCCTGTTGAACCTCGGACTGCAGCCGCAGGAGAACATCGCCGTGTTCGCCCAGAATTGTATCCAGTATCTCTACACCGACTTCGGTGCCTACGGCATTCGTGTGGTGACGATTCCGATTTACGCCACGTCGAGCGAACAGCAGATTCAGTACGTCGTGCAAGACGCGGGCGTGCGCTTCCTCTTCGTCGGCGAGCAGGAGCAATACGACAAGGCGCACCGTATTTTCGCGCTCTGTCCCACGCTCGAGCGCATCGTCATCTTCGACAAGAGCGTGCGCATATCGTCGCACGACCACAACGCCCTCTATTTCGAGGATTTCATCGCCCTCGGCGAGAATCTGCCGCGCCAGTCGCAGGTGGAACAACTGTGGAAAGAGGCGTCGATGGACGATGTGTGCAACATCATCTACACGAGCGGCACGACGGGCGACTCGAAGGGTGTCATCCTGACTTATTCGCAATATTTCGCAGCGATGGCAGCCAACGGCGAGTGCGTGCCCGTCACCGAGAAAGACCGAGTGATGTCGTTCCTGCCCTTGGCGCATATTTTTGAGCGCGGATGGGCCTATTTGTGCCTCACGGTGGGCGCTCAGCTCATTCTGAACACCAATCCGAAGGAGATTCAGCAGTCGATGCGCGAGACGCACCCGACGTGTATGTCGTCAGTGCCGCGATTCTGGGAAAAGGTCTATCAGGGCGTGAAGGAGAAAATCGAAAGTTCGTCGCCGATGAAGCAGAAACTTTTCCGCCACGCGCTGGCCGTCGGTTGCAAACACAACATCGAATACCTCAGTCGGGGAAAGCGCCCGCCCATCGGGCTCGCACTCGAATACAAAGCCCTCAACAGCACCATTCTCAGCCTTGTGCGCAAGCAACTCGGCCTTGAAAACGCCCATTTCTTCCCGACGGCAGGTGCTTACGTGTCGCCCGAAGTCGAGGAATTCATCCACTCGATTGGCATCTGGATGATGGTGGGCTACGGACTGACCGAAAGCCTCGCCACCGTGTCGTGCGACCACATGGACAAGCCTTATTCCATCGGTTCTGTGGGTCGTCCGATCAGTAGTATTCAGATAAAGATCAGCGACGAGGGCGAAGTTCTCTTGAAAGGTCCGACGATTACGCCCGGCTACTACAAGCGCGACGACGTGAACGCCACGGCTTTCGACAAAGACGGCTTCTTCCACACGGGCGACGCCGGCTATATGCGCAACGGCGAACTGTTCCTCACCGAGCGCATCAAAGACCTCTACAAGACCTCGAACGGCAAATACATCGCGCCACAGATGGTCGAGGCGATGCTGCTCGTCGATAAATACATCGACCAAGTGGCCGTTGTGGCCGACCAACGGCAGTTCGTCTCGGCGCTCATCGTGCCCGAATTCCGACTCGTCGAAGAATGGGCACGCGACCAAGGCATCACCTTCGATTCACGCGAGGAACTCTGCCAGAACCGCGCCGTCCACGATATGCTCAAAGAGCGCATCGACACGCTTCAGCAACGCCTTTCGGGCTACGAGCAAATCAAGCGAATCACGCTCATTCCCCATCATTTCTCGATGGAAAGCGGCGAACTCACCAATACCCTGAAACTCAAACGAACCGTCATCAACAAAAATTACAAGGAACTCATCGACAAGATGTACGAAGACTTATGATTACGCAAGAACAGCTAAAAGACATACTCGAAAGAGCCGAAAAACTGCACCACTACCTCAATATTCCGCAAAAACAAATGGAATTTGAGGAGGAACAACTGCGCACGCAGGCACCCGACTTCTGGGACGACGTGAAACGGGCGCAGGAGCAGATGAAGAAGGTGAAAGGCATCGAAAAATGGCTCAAAGACTACAAAGCCGTGCGAATGGCAGCCGACGAACTGCAACTCGCCTTCGACTTCTACCACGACGAAATGGTGACGGAAAAAGAAGTCGATGACGACTACCGCAAAGCCCTGCAATTCATCGAAGACCTCGAACTCAAGAATATGCTGCGCCAGAAAGAAGACCCGATGGACTGCGTGCTGAAAATCAATTCGGGCGCAGGCGGCACCGAGAGTCAAGACTGGGCGCAGATGCTGATGCGAATGTATATGCGCTGGGCCGAGGCCCACGGCCATAAAGTCACCGTTTCCAACCTGCAGGAAGGCGACGAGGCTGGCATCAAGAGCGTCACGATGGAAATCGAGGGCGGCGAGTTTGCCTACGGCTTCCTCAAGAGCGAAAACGGCGTCCACAGGCTCGTGCGCGTGTCGCCCTTCAATGCGCAGGGCAAGCGAATGACCTCGTTTGCGTCGGTGTTCGTCACGCCGTTGGTCGATGACACCATCGAAGTCTATGTCGACCCGTCGAAACTCTCGTGGGACACGTTCCGAAGCAGCGGAGCGGGCGGTCAGAACGTGAACAAGGTGGAGTCGGGCGTGCGTCTGCGCTATTGGTACACCGACCCCGACACGGGCGAAGAGGAGGAAATCCTCATCGAAAACACCGAAACACGCGACCAACCGAAGAACAAGGAACGTGCGCTGACGCTGTTGCGCTCGCAACTCTACGACCGCGCGATGAAAAAGCGGCTGGAGGCACAGGCGAAAATCGAGGCTGGCAAGAAGAAAATCGAGTGGGGGTCGCAAATCCGCTCGTATGTCTTCGACGACCGCCGCGTGAAGGACCATCGCACCAACTACCAAACCACCGATGTCGATGCCGTGATGGACGGCCACATCGACGACTTCATCAAAGCTTATTTGATGGAGTTCACCGTTACTGAAGAATGAATCGCCCCTTAAATTAGGGGGTTGGCGGTCTCAACAATTCAAAAATCAACCATCAAAATTCAAAATTCAAATAACTATGGCAAAGAAAACGAATGCAAAGCGCGAAGCTTTTCAAAAAAAGCAAGAACAACAAGGTAAAAACATCGTGATGTGGATCATCGGCTTCCTCATTGCCTTGGGTCTGATTTTCGCCGTCTGGACAAGCCTCGGATAACCATGAGCGGATTCGAAATCGAACGCAAATTCCTCGTCAAAAAAAGCAGCGACTTCAAGCAACAAGCCTTCGCCAGCAGCCACGTCCAACAAGGCTACATCCCCTGCGAAACGGCCACGGTGCGGATCCGACTACGCGACGACGAAGCTTTCATCACCATCAAGGGAAAACCGATTGATGGCGGACTGACGCGCTACGAATTTGAGAAGGAAATCACACGCGAGGAGGCTGAAAATCTGCTGAAAATCTGTCGCGGAGGAGTCATCGACAAACATCGCTATCTGGTGAAAAGTCCCGACGGACGCCACACCTTCGAAATCGATGAGTTCCACGGCGCGAACGACGGTCTCGTCATGGCCGAAGTCGAACTGTCATCGCCCGACGAAACCTTCGAAAAGCCCGATTTCATCGGCCCCGAAGTCACTGGCGACCGCCGCTTCTACAACAAACACATGCTTAGGTATCCTTTCTCGCTTTGGCGCGAAACGCTGCCAGAAGAATACCGATGAGCGTCCCCAGAACCACGCCGACGGAGTTCGCCACAAAGTCGAACCACTCGCCGCTGCGCCGTCCGCCCGTGCAATAGGCCTGCGCCAGTTCCACCAGTCCCCCCATCGCCACAGGCGCAAGAAAAGCCCACAGAAACAGCCTGAGGGGTTTCAGTGTGGGGTGTTGTCGCGTGTATTCCCACCAAATCACCGCCACGAGTGTGCCGTACATCACCAAGTGCGTCCATTTGTCAATCAAACTAAAACTGCTCAGCGGCGTTTCAGGCACCGTCGGAATCAGGCACAGCACCCAAATCACCACAATCAGCACCGTCGAGAGTGGATAGCGTTTCAAAAAATCAACCACGATTTTCATATTGTTTTCATCGTTTTTTGTAATTTTTCGAGGAATCGAGCCGCGTGACCGCCATCCATCTGCGAGTGGTGGAACTGAAAAGAAATGGGAAGCGTAGTTTTCAGCCAGTTTTTTCGGATTTTTCCCCACGCAAGGAAGGGATTATTGTAAATGCCGCTGTATTGATTGGTCACGCTGTCGAGTTCGGTGGCTGTCATTGCCGACGTCCCAATCACCATCACATCGTCGAGAACGACATTTTCACAAGAATGGCTCGTCGATTCGGTCAAAGCCACGTAGTCTGCATTAAACTGCTCCAAATCATCGGAAAACGGCACATCGCACAGACTGATACCACCCTTCCGATTATTCACAATGACATTGATACCCAACCGGTCGAATTGATATAACTTGCCTTGAATCGGCAACAAATAGAATTCCTCCATTTCGCTCGCTGCCTTACCAATGCACCAACACAGCAACATATTGAATTTCAGACCCTTACGGCGTCCGATTCGTTCCATTCTCGTCACATCGAACGTCTTCGTCAGTGTCACCATCGGGTTGGGCGACTTCATCCAAAGTTCGAAAGCCTCCCTGCGGTTGGTTTCTTGAGGGTTGATTTCCTGCTTCATCGTTAATCTAACCAAAGAAGTGGCATTTCAGCCACTTCTTTCATTCAATACTCATCCTCGTTGAACAAAAAATCCTCTTTCGTCGGATAATCGGGCCAAATGTCCTCGATACTATCGTAAACATCGCCCTCATCCTCGATTTCCTGTAAGTTTTCAAGCACCTCAAGCGGGGCACCCGAGCGGATGGCGTAGTCAATCAGTTCGTCTTTGGTGGCGGGCCAGGGAGCATCTTCAAGCTTCGAGGCCAGTTCAAGTGTCCAATACATAGTTTTTATTCGTTTTTTGATGGTTATTGCTGAATTAGGGCGCAAAAGTAATAAATAATTTTCTATTTGCAAGGATTTTCACTATAAAATATCAACGTAACACACTTAAAAAGTGTTATCAATCGTTACAGATTGACTAAATAATGAGATGGATGCATCGTCTGCCCCAAAATGACAACTCCACAATCGTAACAATCAAAAGTCATTGCCACACACTTCGATGCCTTCATCTGACGCCAAATATCAACTTCCTTGCCGTGAAAATAGATGTCTTTGAAAACAATCATCGCATTGTCTGAAACACGGTCCATAAAACTGTCAAAATCGTGGATATCAGACGCAGAAACGACCATCAAATCGCAATTCTCTGGCGATGGAACCAATTCTGAACGACTATTTCCTTCTAATAAATAAACCAAGTTCTCTTCGGGAAAAGATGAAGCGATAAAAGTCTGCTTCGCTTGTTGATAATTGGCCAAGCGGAACAACAAACTGCAAAATTTCAACTCCTTTCCACGAAGCTTGGGGAATTGTTTGGAGAGTTCGTCGTAAGCATAATAAGGCAGACGCTGGCACAACACATCAGTCACGAATTGGTAGGCGGTAGGCGATTGGATACCAAAGCCACGACTATGTCCACATCGTTGCAGCCAAGCCTTCCATCGCCAAAAAAAATCCAATATCGCCATAAACAATTCAAAAATTGACTGCAAACTTACAAAAAAGATATGAGTTTTGCAAACTATAACGACGAAAAAAATCCGACGCGCCTGATTTCAGACTCGTCGGATTGTAAAAAAGGGGCATCCACCTACTCTCCCGCATTGTCGCGCAGTACCATCGGCGCAGGCGGGCTTAACTGCTCTGTTCGGAATGGGAAGAGGTGGGACACCGCCGCAATAGACACCCGCAATGTGATTG